>Ga0315905_10000246_pt1 | contig 58836 bp, 53 predicted proteins | sample LakEriMetagenome_5_FD_203522 | JGI IMG/M metagenome (GOLD analysis project Ga0315905, IMG submission 203522) | Freshwater fungal communities from buoy surface, Lake Erie, Ohio, United States - Buoy 4 MA121 | ecosystem: Environmental > Aquatic > Freshwater > Lake | place: USA: Lake Erie, Ohio...
TATGTACAGACTACTTTTCCACTTAGATCACCTGTAGCAGCGTTAGCTGGAGCAACAGATACAAGACCTGAAACCATTCCAACTACTGCAACAAGCGCAATGCGCTTAAAGCTTGTCTTTGTAGACATTTGTTTCCTTTCGGTAGTCGATCCAGAGACGATCCCTGGGTCGGCTTGTGCGAAAAGACCTTTCTCATATGTCATGAGAGTGTCTTTTTGCACGACGTAATGAATCGCACGTGCTGATTCACTACTTTCTCCACCAAATTCCGGATCTGGCAGAGAATTCTCTTGGTTTAGGCCCCGCTTCATGCTCGGGCCTGGTCTGTAGTAGGGCTATAGAGGAACTGAGAGGCTGCCGAGATCACTTGGGATCCATCGGCAGTTACTTTGAGCTTCACATTGATCTGCGAAGGTAGGGGAAGTGGTGAATTGGATGGGTCAAGTATAACCCAGGCGCTTATCAGGCGAGATCCATCTTCCAAGCGTGTCTCCTGGCTTGAATAGTCCAAAACCTCAGGGGATACGTTGGTAGCACCCTGGGCAAAGAGAGGAGCTATGGAAAGTACTGATTTGCCATCCACGATCTCGATGGTCTGGACTAAGTAGGTGTCTAGGCCGTTGGTAGTAGAGGTCAAAACGAAGTCGCCGGCGCCAAGGGTCGTGATCTTTACAGATTCACGGTTGGCCTCTGTGTAGGCACCATTGTTTGTTGAGACTCCGATTGGGGCGCCGTTTGAATCTAGGCCAACCCAACCAATATTTGTTGCAGTTGAACGCAAGCTCATAACACCCTGTTGCACAACTGCTATACCTCTAAAGAAGGTATCGATATCTGTTGAAACACTTGTAACTGTTGAAGTATCAGAACCAGTTGATGGTGCCTCTGCGTTGTTGTCAGGTGTTTCTTGTGAATTATTTGGAGCACCTGGAATAACAGATGCAATCTTAGAAGTTCCGTTTGTAATTGCTTCGTTGCCTGTCATGGAGTTAAAGCCAAGGAATGCTGTAACAACTAATAGTAAGGAAAGTGCTGCTGTGGTTGACTTTTTAGCAAGCTCTGCTGCCTTCTTGTAAGAAGTAGAAAGCATGTCCATTGCTGTTAGGCCACGCTCTTGATCTAGAACAACCTCGGTCAAGATGCGACGAAGTGAAAGACGCGCGCGAGAAACAGTGTGGCGAACGGTTGCTGGCTTGATGCCAAGCTCTGCTGCAATCTCTTCTGTGCTGCGGCCTTCGATTTCCCACATAACGAGTGCTGCGCGCTCTGCTGGTGAAAGTAGTGAGATTGCTTGGCGGATAATCGCTGCATCCTCTGCTGCTGTCATCGCTGCTGAGTGGTCTCCGTCTACTGCCCACGTTGCTTCGATTTCTGCTGATGCATCATCTAATACAACAAGGTTAGGACGACGTCCTTCGCTGCGGAAGAGATCGATGCATAGGTTCTCGATTGTGCGGTGTAGATAAGAGAGTGCGTGATCTGTTGACTCAAGTTCTGGTGCTGCAAGGATGAACTTGATTAAGGCATCTTGAGTAATTTCCTCAGCCTTGTTTGAATCCTTGAGAACGCGGTTTGCGTGTGCAAGTAGCTCTGTGCGGTGTGCTGTGTAGAAAGCACCAAGCTCTGCCACGGTCCAAACACGAGGACCTGCAGAGTTTGCAGAGTTCTTAATTGACACTTAAGGATTCCTTTTTTACCGGTTTTGTACTGCAGAGCCATCCGTCGATGTCTCTATAGTCTTCTACGAATCTGTTGCCCGAATGTAGCGTCGAAGGGACAAAACGGACATTTTGCCAGGTGGAGTCGGGGCATCCCAGTAATAGATATTAGTTGGGGCCAGCAGTTGGTGTGCTTGTGGGTCTAGTTAGACGCCACGAGCGCAGGCAAGATCGCGAAGATCAACAGCCATATCTACCAATAGTTGGTAGGTACCAAGAGTTGAGGCATCAAGGCCGGCGGCGCGTTGTGCTGCCAAGTCTTTTCTCGATGCTGCCTCTTCTTTAATGGCTGTAATGCACTCCGCCACAGTCCAGGTCAGGCGAGTCTTGTTCACGTATGGGTTCTTTTGGCAGGTGTAGGTATAGCGATCGCCTTTAAATGTGTAGCTTGTCTTTGCGTTGAGCTTTTTGCAGCTTTGGCCATTTTTTACCATCGCAGCGCTAGCAGGTGCTGCCGAGACCGCAGAGAGTGTTGAGATTGCAAAAAGGGCAACTGCCGCTGTTGTGAGTACTTTACGCATAAGAACCTCCGTTGGAATGGCCCAACCTTACAAGATCGCAAGGGCTAAGGCCAAGTATCTGCAGCCTAATTCACTGCGAATATACGGTGAATACTTTGGGGTATTGCTCATGAACGGTAGGGACTGAGTCTGGCTAGAACTCTAGGCCAAGAGATAAAAAGCCTGCTGCCTTTCCGGCAGATCTCTAGGCTCCGCTTTGTTGCCGCGTGTAGCTATTGGAAAACAGATCATTTTTAAATCCGGGCTGAACTCTTATTTGCAACAATAACTGGGCGTCCGTTGTCTAGGGTGTGAATTGTTATCGCATCATCAAATGCTGACTTTAAGTGTGGTGAATGAATAACTTCATTGGCAGATCCATCAAGTAAGACCTTGCCATGTTGCATGATCACAATGCGCTCTGCATACATGGCACCTAATGTGATGTCATGCATGGTTGAAACAATGGTGACACCGCTTTTTTGCATTCCTTCTATGTGATCAAGAGTTGATATTTGATGGTGTAAGTCAAGAGCAGATGTTGGCTCATCCAAGATCATTAGCTCTGGTTCTTGAACTAACGCCCTTGCAATAAGCACGCGTTGCATTTCTCCGCCAGATAGCTGTGTGACTAATTGGTGGCGCATTGCAGATAACTGCATCTGCTCAAGAATTTGTTGTACCAAACGACGACTTGTGCGTGATTCTCGGCCCCACCCATCAAGGCGTGCACGACCGAGCATCACATACTCTGCAACATCCATGCCGGCTGGAATTTCGGGGCGTTGTGGAACGAATGCGATATTGCGAAGGTTTTTATACACTTCAAGGCCATCAATAGTGACTGACCCATCGTAGGCTTTATTGCCAAGTAATGTTTTTAGGAATGTTGTTTTACCAGCACCATTTGGACCAACAAGACATGTCCATGTGCCACGTGGAATATCTAATGTGATGTGGTTGAGGGCATAAAAATCCCCGTATCGCACAGTTAAGTTATCTATTTTTATCATTTTATGACCCGCCTTGCTCGTAGAACGAATAAAAGAAAAGGTGCGCCAACAAATGCTGTGATGACACCAATGGGCAGTTCCGCAGGTGATAACAAAGTGCGTGCGCCCAGATCTGCCAGAACTAAAAAGCCAGCACCAGCCAGCGCAACGGTAAAGAGTGCTCTATTTGTGGCTCGTTTGGTTAGCCCACGGACTAGGTGCGGCACAACAATGCCAACAAAACCAATTAATCCACTGGCAGAGACTGCAGTTGCTGTTGCAAGTGTGGCTGCGCCTATTGCGATGATACGTATTTTATTTGGCGAAATTCCTAGCGAATATGCTTCTTCATCACTGAGCAACAAACCATCTAGGAGCCGTGACATGCGAATCAAGATGAATAGCGCAATAAAAATGTAAATACCTGCCCATTTAACAACATCCCAGTCTGCAACTGTTAACTGACCAAGAATCCATGAATAAACAGGGCGAAGAACTTGGCTGTTTCGCTGCTGCAGGTAAGTCTGAACGGCAGTTGCAAAGGAGCCTATTGCAATTCCAGATAACAATAATGTTGCAGGATCTGAAAAGGCTTTGCCAGAAATCATAAATGTTGCAGCAACTGCTAGCACGCCACCAAGGAATGCGAATAAAGGAAGTGCTGCATAAAAAGTTTTGCTGCCTCCAGTAAATGCAAGCGTTGCGCCCAGTCCAGCACCTGCTGCTGCGCCAAGTAAGTAGGGATCTGCAAGTGGATTACGGAAAACTGTTTGATAAACCGCACCACTTGTAGCAAGCGCCGATCCAACAAGGGCTGCAAGTAACACACGTGGCAGGCGAAGTTCTAGTAATAATGTGCGCTCTTCATCTTGTAATCCACCAGATAATCCCAAAAGTGTTCTGATGATCTGTGTGAATTCAAGTGAGATCGGCCCGAAGCTGACACCAAGTAACAAAATAAATGCAAGGAGAATCCCTGCAAATACTGTTGTTCGCCAGTGCCAGATCCGGCCCATCTCTTGTGTTTGCATTATTAAATCTTTGCTAGTGCTTTTGCAATAGCGCGGTAGAAATCAACTAACCGTGGTCCCCAACGTGATGGAATATCTGCAGGCAGTGCAAATACTTTGTTGTTTTTAACGGCAGAAATCTGTGACCATCCGGCCCTTTTTGAAACACTCTCTGGTGTTACTCCGTATTGCGCGTCAGATAAGAAAATCGCCTGTGGGTCACTTTTGAGCAAATACTCAACAGATAACTGGGGGTAGCCATAGGAATCTGCACCTGCTGCAGCATCTGCAACATTGATTACGCCGAAATCCTTATAGACACGGCCAATAAAAGTATCTGATGTAACCGAATAATAGGTTTCATCTAATTCGTGAAATATTCGAACACCCTTTGATTTTTTTGCAGTTGCCAGGATTGACTTGATCTCTCTATCCATTTTCTTAGAAAGTGCGGCTGCTTGGGTTTGCTTATTGGTGACCCTGCCCAGCACTTTTATTTCGGCATAGACATCATTGAGTGTTGTTGGAGCCTTTTCCATCAAGACTGGAACATTTAACTTAATAAGTGCCTCGCGGACTTCATTAGATTTTACAGAATCTACAGAAAGTAAAACCAAATCTGGTTTTTTGCCAACAATGGCTTCGACGTTTGGTTGAAAGGCGCTGATGTCGCTTATGGGAGCCTTCTTTGGATAGTTAGACAAACTGTCCACCAGTAAGACTTGTTTGTCTGCACCGATACTAAAAAAGATCTCTGTCGCACTTGGTGAGAGAGAAATTATTCGCTTAGGTTCTTTTGCAATTGTGGTTTTAAATCCACCTGATGAAATTGTTAGTGGGTACTTTGTTGTCACCGCTTGTGCGGGGGTTGCTAATACTGATGCGAAAACAATTGCAACGATTGCAACTGCCAGCGCACGAAGATGTGCCTTAAACATAAAAAACTCCCTCAAGATTTTGAGGGAGGAAAATTGGGCTAAAAAGCAGTAACGCTTAGAGGCCCGACCTTCCTCCGAGGTCGGATACTTCGGCGTTCTGCCAGGCGACCTGGCTTAGATCTTTCGATCCTTTACAGTTGCGGGACAGCGCCGGAATTAAACCGGACTTCGCTAGACACAACGCCACTTACGTTTTTAGTTTCCTAATGAGTAAGTGGTGGAAAATTAACAGTGAATGAGTTTTAAATCAAGAATCGACTAGTGCCAATATTGATAAGTGGGCCCAGACAGGCTCGAACTGTCGACCCACGGATTAAAAGTCCGTTGCTCTACCGGCTGAGCTATAGGCCCCACTGTTGCAATTACAAGGCGTAATCGTATCGGAAGAATTTAAATCCAAGAACGCTCAGAATCCCATTGAGCCAGCAACCCTAGCGTCCGTTAGCCGCTCTCATCAGGCGATCTCGTATTGCAACTGCGATGCCAGATCCTGTTGGTTGTTCTATGACAACGTGGGATAGGCCTAACTCATCTGCCTTTCGAAGTGATGCATAGAGAGATTGCGCAAACTCAACATCATTGTTTGGTGATGCAAGGCGAATAACATCTTGTGGTGTTGTAGTTGTTGCTAATGCAATAAAGCCTTGGCCAGCTAAAGGTTGTTGATCCAACAGAACTTGCGCCGCCGGTGCGTAGTGAGCATCAAGTGATCCGCTGACTCGAATCGATGTTCCAGTGGAATCTAAAACCTCTAAACCAGTTGATGTTGTGATCATCTCTGCAGTAATTGCACCAGGGCGCAAAATCTTTGGCACATCGCCCGTGCAATCGATAATCGTTGACTCCACACCGACTGTGCAAGGACCACCATCTAAAATTTGATCTTGCTCATTTAAATAACTGCCAAGCTCATCTTTGACTGCTTGGGCAGTTGTTGGTGAAACATGGCCAAAGCGATTTGCACTAGGTGCTGCAATGCCTTTGCCACCTAGCCCATGCAAGGTGTTAAGTAGAGCCAGCGCAACAACATGGTCTGGGACTCGAATACCAACAGAGTTTTGCCCTCCAGTAATGAAATCCTGTGCAAGTGATGAACGATTTAAAATAAGCGTCATTGGCCCTGGCCAAAAATCTCTTGCCAGAGCAATAACAAATGCAGGAATGTCCTCCGCCCAATCACCCATGGCCGCCATTGAGTGCACGTGAACGATTAGTGGATGATCTGCAGGGCGTCCTTTTGCTGCATAGATTTGTGCGATTGCTTCTTTATTTGTTGCGTCGGCGCCAAGACCATAAACAGTCTCGGTTGGAAAGGCAACAAGGTGGCCGTCTATTAGTTTTTGCGCTGCCAAAACCATCGCATCTGCTGTGCAATGTGAGACAAACTGTGACTGACCCATGGCGTTAATTCTCCCACTAAACTCAGAAATAATTAACACCTTGCACAGTCAATAGTAGATACTTAACCTATGAAAACAACAACATTTCGCAAAGGCGCATCCATAGCAACTGCAATCACATTAATGACAGGGTTAGGTTTATTTAACCCTGCAGCAGCTGCAGCACCGACTCGCTACATCACCACAACAGGTAATGGAACAGTCAGCGTGATTCCTGATGCTGTAAGAGTCAGCGCGTCGGTCTCGGTGTTGGGTGCAACGAGCAAAGCTGCCTTAGCAACTGCCAACACAACATCTGTTGCTGTGCGCAAGGCGCTTACTGCAAACAAGATTGCAACTAGAGATATTGCAACACAGTCGATCTCAGTTTTTCCGGAGTATTCATACCCAGATAATTCAACACCTGTAATTTCTGGCTATAGAGCAAGTCAATCATTTTCAATCACTGTTCGCGCCGCAGCAACTGCTGGCGCTGTTGTTGATGCAATTGTTGATGCAGGCGGTGCCAATGTAATGATCAATGGTGCATCACCATTTGTTTTAGATAATGAAAAGGCCACAGATTTAGCTAGAGCTGCAGCAGTTAAAAGTGCGCGAGCAAAGGCTGCCTCTTATGCAAAACTGCTTGGTGTGAAACTTGGAAGAGTTGTTTTCCTCAATGAACAGTCTTCTCCAAATCCATTCCCTGTTTTTGGAGTTACTGCAAAGGCCGAAGATTCAGCAACACAAATTGACTTAGGCCAACAAGAAGTAACAGTTCTAGTCACTGTTCGCTGGGCTATATAAGCGGGTTTGGTCGCCTGCTTATTGGCAGGTAAGATTGGCGAGCCTCGTACGTCCCCATCGTCTAGGGGCCTAGGACATCGCCCTTTCACGGCGGTAACACGGGTTCGAATCCCGTTGGGGGCACGCAGTATCAGCAGTAAAAGATTTACAGAGTTAAAGTTAGTAAAGGCTTTAAGGTGACATAAGAGCCACTTATGTTTATTCAACAATTCTTAAGGCCCGGTAGCGCAGTTGGTTAGCGCGCCGCCCTGTCACGGCGGAGGTCGCGGGTTCAAGTCCCGTCCGGGTCGCAAAGGTTTTGGTGTTGTATGCAAATTTATTTGTGTGCAATGCGTACTGGTGGGCAACTGCTAGCAAGATCTTTGTTGGCTTGGTAGCTCAGTTGGTACGAGCGAACGACTGAAAATCGTTAGGTCGCCGGTTCGATCCCGGCCCAAGCCACTTACCTTAAACGGCAAATTAACCAAACGGTAATAAAAAAGCCCCTCACAATTATGTGAAGGGCTTTTTCTTTACTCTTAAATTAATCTAGGACAACTACTCCTGTTGGCGTCTTTAGGTGAACAGCAACAATTCCATTCTCGCCTTCATTTGTTGAAGGATCTGTCCATTCAATAGATGTCCCAGCAAGTCCTGCAAGGATTTCATCTTTAAACCATGACTCAGATAGTTCACCTTTGTCTGCAATCGTTATCTTTTCAATCGATGCAACTGCTTTGCCATCTTGTGATGGGTGGTCAGTTGTTAGCCATTGAATAAAAAATGGTAGCTCGTGTGAATCTGAAATCTCATTAACGCCAATCTGCTTCCACTTGAGGTCGCTTCCATCTGGGCGTGTGCGGTGGCCTTCTACTGCTTCACGACCAAATTTTTTTTCAACATTTGAAATATCTTCTGTGCTAAAGACCCAGGTTAACCAACCGCCACCTGCTTGAGCTTTTCTGCTAACAGCTTTACCCCACGGTGTTTGTTCTGTTGATGGATGATCAAGTGGACATACAACTTCGATGTACTGCCCGTTTTGTAGTGGCGCGGTGAAGTTACGGGTGCCAAAGCGTGGGTGAACACCACCGTCAACAAATGTGCTGCCAAGGCGTGAACCAAGACGTTGAACAGTGTCGGCTAATTGATCATGGGAAGTTACATATGAGACATGGTCTAAGCGCATGGGCAAATCTTGCCCTATGAAAGGGGGTGCTAATTACCATCTAGACAGTTTGTCTATGCGTGAAAAACGGTTGTTTTGAAGATTTTTGGGGCTAACGGGCCACGGTGCACATTAGCGCTTCAACTGTTAGTAATGGCGCTGCGTTGTGACCTAAGTTGGTGCGGGCCTGCATGATTGCGCTGATCTTTTTTATCGTGTTCTGTGGTTTTGTCTTTTCAGCTACTGCACGGATCTCTGTTTCTAACTCTTTATTGATTAACCCATCGTTAGCACCGGCTTGCACCATCATGACATCGCGGTAGAAAGCTGCAATATCAAGGAGTGCAGCATCAAGTCCATCACGGATCATTCGCGTTTGACGGGTCTTTTGTTCTTTCTCCAAATCTTTAATCGCTTTACTGCCGCCAGTTGCCATGCCGCGACCTGTTGCGCCTTTGCCATAAGCAAGTGATAGATCATCAATCTCTTTTTCATTTCTGGCCTCTGCAGCAATTGTTGCCTGCTCTGTTGCAAGATCGACAAGAGTTTGGGCTGCGGCAAATGCCGATGAGATCCCTTGAAGAGTAAGCGGCAGTTTCATAATTGTGTTGCGGGTGTTGCGCACTGACTCATTTTTTGCAAGATAACGGGCGCGGCCGATGTGGCCTTGTGAAACGCGAGCCGCAAAATCTGCCATGTTAGGTGAAATACCATCACGAGTTTGTAGTACCTGTGCAACGGCTGAATTAGATGGTGTGACAAGTTGTAGATGGCGACAACGGCTGCGAATAGTTGGTAGTACATCGTGCAATGTTGGTGCACAAAGCAACCAGACTGTTCTGTTGCCAGGTTCTTCAATTGCTTTAAGGAGTGCATTTGCTGCAGATTCTGTGAGTCTGTCTGCATCTTCCATTACAACTACTCGCCAACCACCCATCGATGGCGCCCAAGCAACGCGAGTGAGCAATTCCCTTACTTCATCAATCTTGATTGATAGACCTTCTGTTCTAATGATCTCAACATCTGGGTGTGCGCCATTTGCCGCAGATTTACATTCATTACATGTTCCACAACTGTTGTTGGGGCAGATAAGACCTTGAGCGAAAGCTATTGCAGCGTTAGAGCGACCAGAACCAGGTGGGCCAGTGAAAACCCAAGCATGTGTCATTTGGTTGTTTGTCTCTGGGGTTGCTTGCAAATCCTCTGTGCGCGTTGCCAGAACAGCCTTTTGAAGGATTTCGATTACATGTTCTTGTCCTACAAGCTCGGCGTAAACGCTCATTTTTTGGCAGCTCTTTTTGATTTACTTGCAGCAGCCTTTGCAGACTGCGAACTCTTTTTAACAGCTTTGCTTGCAGCGGTCCCTGTGTTTTTCACAGCCTTTGCTGTGGCACGGATAGGGCGAAGTAGAAGTTTTCCTTTATCTTCGCGGGCATTTCGCTTAAGGCCAGCGATTTCACTGACGCGAGAAATGATTGCTGCATGTGTTGCTTGAATAGATTGTTCGCCCGAGACGATGAAGTAGCGCTCTGGATCAAGGGCTGCGATTTGCAAGAACTCTTGGCGCACGCGCTCATGAAAATCAATGGGTTGTGATTCGAGTCGGTCTTTACTCATTAAACGCCCAAGACCAACTTCTGGTGCAAGATCGATAATGATTGTCAGTGTTGGAAATAAAGATTCAGTTGCCCATCTAGAAATTCGTGCAACTTCACCTGGTTCCAGTACGCGCCCTGCACCTTGATATGCAATAGATGAATCAAAGTAGCGATCACTAATGACAACTTCACCCCTTGCAAGCGCTGGTCTAATGACACTGTGCACGTGGTGGGCGCGATCTGCTGCATAAAGCAAAGCTTCGGCGCGTGGACTTATCTCACCTGTTGAATGTGAGAGCAAAATCTTTCTGATCTCAACACCAAGTTCTGTTCCACCGGGTTCGCGAGATAGGACAACGCTTTCGCCTTCTTGTTCTAGCCAAGCTTTAAGTAACTGCGACTGTGTTGACTTACCAATTCCTTCGCCGCCTTCAAATGCAATGAAGATTCCTTTTGCAGGTGCGCCAGTCATGCTGCCTAGCTCACCTTTCAATGCATTTGAGATATCTGACCACAATGAAACATTTGGTCGATCTTTCATCTGCTTATATGAGACAAGTCCAATCAAAGATGCAATCAAGCCTGCGATAAGGATTGTTACTGCAGCCCCGTTATAGGAAAGCTCAGTATTTTGAAACTTAAATGTGTGTTGGCCAACTGCTGCTGCAATCAATGGAGAGATCGCAAGAACTGCCACCAAAACCACGCGGATCAGGCTTTGAACGAAGGCAAAGGTGCGCCCGCGAACATCATCTGTGACCTCTAGTCCGAGCATCGTAAAGCCAGTTACCCAACAGATTCCACTAAAGGCTCCAAGAACAATTACAACAAAAACTGCAATTACTAAGTTAGGGATCGCTGCAAGAACTACAAGCAGTGCGCCAGCTAAAACCAGGGATGCGCCGAATAATCTACGGCGAGAGAACTGTGCAAAAACTTTTGGTCCAAATGCAATACCTGCTGCAAGGCCTGTAAAGACTGCGCCAAACAAAACACCGTATGCCGCATCTCCTCCGCCAAGATCGCCCACAAATGTTCTGGCTAAACCAATGACTGCCCCTGCTGCAACAAATGCACCGACCATTCCAACGATTAAGCCACGGATGATCTTGCTGCCACTTACAGTCTTCCAACCTTCGTGCAAAGATTTTAGTATTCCTGTTTCTGCTGCATGCTTTGCTGCTGCACCCTTTGGTATTTCTCGCAGTTGAAAAATCATGATCGCTGCAAAGAAGAATGATGCAGCGTTTGCATAGAGGGCCAGATTTACAGCGGTTACGTTGGTGGAAAATGTTGCATTAAAGGCTGATGTAAAAAGAGTTAAGAATGTAAAGACAAGCGCTGCAATAGGAGCGGTGCCATAGGCAGCCAAGAGTGTGACTTGGTTTGCTGACTCTAGCTTCTCACGTGGTACTAAGTTAGGAACAGATGCCTCTTTAGCTGGTGACCAAAACAGCGTGAGACACTCCACCAGGATCATTGCGGCATAGAGCCAGAAATAATTGTTTGCAATTGGAATTGATATATAGAGCGCACCACGCAAGATGTCGCAGTTGACCATTAACTTGCGGCGATCTAGCTTGTCGGCGATTACGCCTGCAATTGGGCCAAGAATGGCGGCGGGCAGTAAGCGTGCAATAAAGACACCTGCGATTGCAAAGTTAGCTGTTGCATAATCTCCACCAGATAACTGTTGAGCCATCGCAGTCGTTGCTAGTAAGCCAAGCCAATCTCCCAAAGAGGAGTAGAACATTGAGTTCCATAGTTTTCTAAATGGGCCGATCGCAAGCACTCCACGCGTTACATCCGGTGCTGGGGCAGCAGGGACTGGGAGTGTTTTAGGCATAGAGCAAAGTCTATCGGGTGGTCTTATTCGCTCTTTTTGGCGGCTTTTCCGCTTGCTGCCTTTTTAGCGGCCTTCTTTGCGCCGGCTTTTTTAACTGTGTTTTTAGTTAACGTTGGCGCAGTTGCACTGGCCTTTATAGGTTTTGATTTTGCTGCAGCTTTCTTGCGAGATTTTTTAGGTGATGGGCCATTCTCTGCCTCCCATGCACGGCGGCCTGCAAGTAGCTCTAATCCACGTTCAATTGTCATGGCCTCTAACGTGTCACCGCGGCGAAGCGTTGCATTAGTTTCACCGTCAGATACATACATTCCAAAGCGACCATCTTTAATAATAAGAGGTCTCTGTGTTTCAGGATCAAGACCCAATTCTTTTAATGGTGGCTTAGCAACACCACGACGGCGCTCTTTTGGTCTTGAATAGATATCAAGCGCTTCTTCTAAAGTCATTGTGAATAGCTGATCTTCTGATGTAAGAGTGCGGCTATCAAGACCTGCCTTTAGGTAAGGACCATAACGACCGTTTTGAACAGTGATCACATCGCCTGCCTCTGTGTTGCCCAGTGTTCTTGGCAAAGAAAGAAGAAGAAGTGCATCTTCATATGTAACAGTATCTAGCGTCATTGTTGAAAGAAGGGATGCGGTTTTTGCTTTAGGAGCATCTGCTTTCTTTTTCTTCTTCTTGCCAGATGCAGTTAGCTCAACGGGTGCTTCTGGCAATACTTCTGTGATGTATGGGCCAAAGCGACCACTCTTTGCAATGATTGGCAAGTTAGTTGCTGGATCAATTCCAAGTTCGCGCTCACCAGAAGGTGCAGCTAACAGTTCGATCGCTTTTGCAAGAGTTAATTCATCTGGTGCTAACTCTTCTGGAATGTTTGCAAGTTTACGCTCTTCACCAGGCAAGTTCTCTTGCAGGTATGCACCGTAGCGACCAACACGGATCTCAATCTCAGGAGATAAGTTCATGGTGTTAGTTGCCCGTGCATCGATGACACCAAGGTCTGCAGAGAGTTCATTAAGTCCTGGCTGGCCATCTACGCCATAGAAGAAGTCGCGTAGCCAATCAACACGGCCAGCCTCACCTGATGCGATCTTGTCTAGATCTTCTTCCATGCTTGCCGTGAACTCGTAGTCCACTAACTTTGTAAAGTGTGTTTCAAGCAAACCTGTTACAGAAAATGCTAAAAACGTAGGAACTAGCGCACGGCCACGCTTATAAACATATCCGCGATCTTGAATTGTTTGAATAATCGATGCAAAAGTAGATGGGCGACCGATACCTAGCTCTTCTAGTTTTTTAACAAGAGTTGGCTCTGTGTAGCGCGCAGGTGGTTTTGTTTCATGGCCTTCGCAGGTGTATTCATTAACTTTTACTGCCTGGCCAAGAACCATGGCAGGTAGGCGTTTGTTTGTTGCCTCTTCATCTTTGTTTTCATCTTTGCCATCTTCGGTAACAATCTCATCGTAGGCGGCAAGAAAACCAGGGAAGACAACTACAGATCCGTTGGCACGAAAAATAGCTTTCTTCCAATTATTTGATGCGCTGGATGAAATGCTGGCATCAAAGTCAACGCGCATCTGCATCTTTTTAGCATCTGCCATCTGGGATGCAACAGTGCGCTTCCAAATTAAGTCATAGAGTGCAAACTCATCGCGTGATAGCTCTGGTGCTAATTCACCTGGTGTCTTAAAACTTTCACCTGCAGGTCTTATGGCTTCGTGTGCCTCTTGCGCATTCTTTGTTTTACCTTGATAGGCACGTGGTGCATCTGGAATATGGTCTGCGCCGTATAGAGATTTTGCTGCATTGCGCGCTGCCGTAATTGCTTGGGCAGATAAATTAACACTGTCGGTACGCATGTATGTGATGTAGCCATTTTCATACAAGCGCTGTGCAACGCGCATTGTTATCTGTGCGCCCCAACCAAGACGACTACCTGCATCTTGTTGCAACGTTGATGTTGTAAAAGGTGGCTTTGGACGCTCGGTACGAGGGGATTCATCCATCGACTTAACAGTTAGGTCGCTTGCTTTTAGCCCATCAACTAAAGCTTTTGCACTGGTTTCATCGAGTAACAAAATATTTGCAAGTGATTTTTCTTTTACTGCCCCATCTGCGCCAAAGTCAGATGTGCTGGCAACTTTTTTGCCATCTACTTCTAATAGGCGAGCGTTAAAGCCAAGCGCCGTTACTGCAGCCAAGTCCCACCAGCCAGATGAGATAAAGGCCATGCGTTCGCGCTCTTTTTCAACAATCAATCTCGTTGCAACAGATTGCACGCGGCCCGCAGAGATACGTGGCATAACTTTTTTCCATAAAACAGGTGAAAGGCGATAGCCAAACAATCTATCGAGAACGCGGCGCGTCTCTTGTGCATCGATTAAGTTGTAATCAAGATCTCGAGTGTTTTCTACTGCTGCAACAATTGCCTCTTTAGTAATCTCGTTAAAGACCATTCGCTTAATGGGAATCTTTGGCTCTAGAACTTCAACTAAGTGCCAAGCAATTGCTTCACCTTCGCGGTCTTCATCCGTTGCCAGAATCAACTCTTCGGCGTTTTTCATTAAGGCTTTAAGTTCTGCAACCTTTGCCTTTTTATCAGGGTTAATGACATACAAGGGTGCGAAATCATTTTCGATATCCACGCCCTCTTTAGCCCAGGCAGTCTTTTTAAACTCTTTTGGAATATCTGCGGCTCTCTGTGGCAAATCACGGATATGACCGACAGATGCCTCAACGACGTAATCGTCGCCAAGGTATCCACCAATTTTTCTGGCCTTAGCTGGTGATTCAACAATCACCAGCTTGATCAGATCCGTCTTTGCTTTTGCCATGGGTTCTTAACTCTTTGCTTTGTCTTCTATTTGACCGGGGAAGTCACTGGCTTTAGACCGTGATTGAAGTTGCTTGTCTGCGGTTACGAACTAACGCACCGATGATTACTGCAACTGCTAGCAATGAGATGACTGTGCTTGTTGTTTGACCATTGCCAAGTGCAAGGGAAACAATTGCAGGAGTAATCAATAGACCAACAAGGTTCATTACCTTGATAAGTGGGTTGATTGCAGGACCTGCAGTGTCTTTGAATGGATCTCCGACGGTGTCACCCACGATTGTTGCTGCGTGTGCATCACTGTTCTTTCCACCATGGTGGCCATCTTCAACCATCTTCTTTGCGTTATCCCAAGCACCGCCTGAGTTAGATAAGAAGACTGCCATCAATGTTCCTGTGCCAATGGCGCCAGCTAGGTATGCACCGAGTGCACCAACACCTAAGCCAAATCCAACTGCAATTGGTGCCATGACTGCAAGAAGACCTGGTGTTACTAATTCACGGAGTGAATCACGAGTACAGATATCAACTACGCGTGCGTAGTCAGGCTTTTCTGTTCCCTTCATGATTCCTGGGTGCAAGCGGAACTGTTCACGAACTTCAACCACAACCGCACCTGCGGCTCGTGATACTGCGTTGACTGCAAGACCTGAGAATAGGAATACAACTGCTGCTCCAATAATGAGACCAACAAGGTTACGTGGATCTGCAACATCTAGGATTCCTTGATACTGGTTGGCAAGATCTAGTGCGTTGCGACCAGCATCAGAGACTGCAGTTTTAATTGCATCTGTAAATGCACCAAAGAGCGCTGTTGCTGCAAGTACTGCAGTTGCAATTGCAATTCCCTTTGTAATGGCCTTAGTTGTGTTACCCACTGCATCTAGACCTGTAAGGATTGCTGCCCCTTCACCGCTTACATCGCCAGACATCTCTGCGATTCCTTGTGCGTTGTCAGAGATTGGTCCGAAGGTATCCATCGCAACGATGACACCTACTGTTGTGAGCAAACCAGTACCAGCCAGAGCAATTGCAAGAAGTGAAAGCACAATGCTTCCGCCACCTAACAAGAAGGCGCCAAATACTGCCGCTGCAATCAAAAGCGCTGAGTAGACAGCTGATTCAAATCCAACTGCGATACCAGCCAAAATTACTGTTGCCGCGCCTGTCTCAGATGATGCTGCAACATCATTTACTGGACGACGTCCGGTTTCTGTAAAGAAGCCTGTAAGAACCTGAATAGCTGCAGCTAGTGCGATACCAATTAATACTGCGCTAATGGCAAGGATGCGAGGGTTTGTATCTCCTGCTGCTGCAACTGCCTCTGGTGACAAACCACTCATGAGTTTGAAATCAGATGGCAGGTAAGTAAATGTTGCAAGTGCTGTTAAGCCTGCAGAGATAATTGCAGATAAGAAGAATGAGCGGTTAATCGCTGTCATTGCTGACTTGTCGCTCTTGCGCAATCTAGTAAGGAAGATTCCCATTACTGCAGTGATTGTTCCAATTGCAGGAACGATCAATGGATAGACCAACCCTGCATCACCAAATGCTGCTTTACCAAGAATCAACGCTGCAACAAGTGTTACTGCATATGATTCAAAGAGATCTGCAGCCATACCAGCGCAGTCACCAACGTTGTCACCAACGTTGTCTGCAATTGTTGCAGCGTTACGTGGGTCATCTTCTGGAATGTGCTTTTCTACTTTACCCACAAGGTCTGCGCCAACATCTGCAGCCTTTGTGAAGATTCCGCCACCAACGCGCATAAACATTGCAAGCATTGCAGCGCCAAAACCAAAGCCTTCAAGAACAGCTGGTGCGTTTTCGCGATAGATAATTACAACAAGTGCGGCCCCTGCTAGTCCTAGACCAACTGTGGTCATACCAACGACGCCACCTGTGCGAAATGCGATCTGAACTGCTTTTGCACCATTCTTATTTCGAGCTGCATCTGCAACGCGAACATTTGCGCGCACTGCAAGCCACATACCGTTGTATCCAACGAGAGCAGAAAACGCTGCACCGATCAGGAAGAAGATTGAACGGCCGATGCGGATCTCTGCATCACCAGGTAGTGCGAACAAAAGAAGGAAAACGATTGCAACAAAATATGAAAGTGTGCGGAACTGGCGGGACAAAAATGCCGCTGCGCCTTCTTGGACTGCCTCTGCGATTTCACGCATCTTGGGTGTGCCATCACTTGCAGCTAAGACCTGAGCGCGAAGGCCGTATGCGATTGCAAGGGCTGCTAGAGATATACCCAGAACAATGTATACATAAATTAAGTTTGTTCCGGTTACTTGGACCAGTGATACGGTGCTCGAAGCACGCATAGTTTCTCCTCCATTGGAGTTAAAGGCGCCTTAAATCGAAGGTTGGGCGCGAGACTGTCAGAGTGTAAACGGCTAGGGCCCGATTAAGGCAAATTGATACCTATTTATTGCGTAATACGGGCCTAGCAGCCAAGACCATAGATATCGCCAAAATCACCGGAAGCATCATCGCCCATCGCAATCCAATGAGATCGCCTAGTAACCCAAGTGTTGGCGGTCCAACTAATAATCCAAAGTAGGCAATGCCAGAAACGGTGGCAACTGCTTCGGATGGCGCAAAATTTAATTCGGGTCTGGACTTTGCAATCTCACCAGCCTGTGAAAACAACATAGGGATTACGGTTGAAAGACCAATGCCCATGGAGAGCCAACCAAAGATAACTCCGCCAACTCCGCCCACAATTAATCCTGCAGCTAAACCAATACCTGCAATTGAGCCACCAACAATAATTAACTTTATCGGTCCAAATCGCTTCGCTAATCGATCACCGAATAAACGACCAAGAACCATCGCAGCAGAAAAACAGATGTAAGGAAGCATGGAGACAAAAGGTGTTGCATTAAAAGTATCTCGAGCTAGGACTGCACCCCAATCGCCTGCAGATCCCTCTCCAATCGCTGCGCATGTTCCAAGCAATCCGACAAAGAGAAAAACTCTAGGCCTACTTACATTTTTCTTTGAAACAAGTGGGTGTTGATCACTAGCAGCTGGTAAAAAGTAATTACGAACAAGGAATATTGAAACCACGATTAATATCGCTGTAAATAAGGATTGAGAGAATATTGAGATTTCATTTTGCGAAAAGATTCCACCGATAACTCCGCCACTTAAAGCACCAATTGAAAACATTCCGTGAAAAGTACTCATATAGCGTCGATCTGCTTCGTGTTCTAAAACTATGGCATGTGAATTCATTGCAACGTCTTGAGTTGAAAGACAGGCACCAAAAACCACAAATGCCAGACACAGCAGAATAAATGAATTAGTTAATCCAACAACTACTACAGAGATCGCCAGAGCATATGTAGCGGCGATTACTACAGGCGCACTACCTCTTTTGGCGCATTGCCGGCCAGAAAAGCCAAGTCCTATTAATACACCTGCGGCAACACATAGGAGTGCAAAGCCCAGAGCGCTATTAGTTATCTGAAGTTGGTTTTTGAAATCGGGAACGCGCCCATACAGAGCGCCAAGCACTGCGCCATTAATAATGAAGGGGATCGTTACTGCAATGCGTGTTTTTAAAAATTGCCTTGTTTGGCTCACTATTTTAGTTTACATCTATGCTGGCTCCGTCGGCGATATAGCGAGCATATCTACCGATAAAGTATTGCCATGAATTATTTCGACCCAAATGTTGTTGTATCAAACCTGGGTTTAGTCGGAATTCTCTTTATGATTTTTGCAGAGATCGGTCTTTTGATTGGATTAGTTTTACCAGGCGGTGACACGCTTTTATTTCTTTCAGGTCTTGCAGCTTCTAACGCTGGTGCTTTGGTTTTTGGCGATGCGAAAATTTCTGCGCCTTTGTTATTTATTCTGGCTCCTATTGTTGCAATCATTGCAGGGGAGTTTTCTTATTGGACCGGTGCAAAGTATGGAAGAAAATTCTTTGATCGCCCCGATGGACGGTACTTTAATCATGAAAATGTCGTAAAGGCAGAAAAGTGGCTTACTACCTACGGCGTAGGAAAAGCATTGGTTTTATCTAAGTTTGTATCTGTTGTCCGCACGTTGATTACTCCAGTTTGTGGAGTAATTGGTATTGAAAAGAAAAAGTTTAGATTCTGGAACGCAGTTAGTGGCATTTTTTGGACTCAAACAGTCATTGGTTTGGGATATGTTTTAGGGGATGTTTTTGATGTTTCTATCAGTAAATATCTTTTGCTTGTTGTCCTAGTAATTGTTGCAATTAGCTTGACGCCTGTTTTTCTTGAGATAATTAAGACACGAAGAGCACGGGGCAAACAACAAGGTTAAGGTTTACAAACCAAGATCTGCTAGTTGATATGCCGCTCTGTACTCATAGCCAGCATCTTTAATCTTTGGCTCTGCGCCACGTTCAACAATTACCGCCACCGCTACAACGATTGCGCCGGCTTCAATTAGCGCATCAACTGCAGTTAATACAGAGCTACCAGTTGTCGAAGTATCTTCTACAGCCAATACTCTTTTGCCCTTTACATCTGGGCCTTCGATACGGCGTTGCAAACCATGTGCTTTTTCTGCTTTGCGAACAACAAATGAATCAATCTTTCGCCCTTGAGCAGCTGCAACATGCATCATCGCTGTTGCTACTGGATCGGCACCTAACGTTAATCCGCCGACTGCGTCATAATCTAAATCCTTAGTGAGATCCAACATCACTTGGCCAACTAATGGCGCAGCAACTGAATCCAAGGTAACGCGACGAAGATCTACGTAGTAATCGGCCTCTTTACCGCTTGAAAGAATAACTTTTCCTTGAACGACTGCTTTAGTAAGGATTAGTTCCCTGAGTGTTTCGCGTGAATTCATAAAGAAACCTTACCGTGGCGAGAAAGAGGGTTTAGCCTTTCCTCATGAATCCTCAGAGGCTTGAAACATCACGGTTGTTCAACCGCTTTGGCTTTGGCCCACGCCCTGGTGAGTACGCACAAGCCTTAATTGATGGGACTACTGAGACCCGAAAAAAACTACTAACAGTCCCTGCAATCGATGTGGGTGCAGCGGCAGTTAAAGAACCTGAGATTACGGATTTAGGAAAGCGTCCTGAATTGAACACAGCCGAGATTGCTCCCTTTGTAGTTGCGATTCGTTCTCAAACACAACAGTTAATTCTATGGTGGTTGGATCGTATGGCTGCCAGCGATAACGGATTAACAGAAAAGATGACATGGTTTTGGCACGGTCACTGGGCAACGTCAATTGAAAAGATTAAACATCCGCTTCCCATGTATAAACAGAATAAAACTCTACGAGCACATAGCCTTGGCAACTTTACAGATATGACTAAAGCAATGCTTAACGACGGAGCACTGCAGTTTTGGTTGGATGGTCAAGAGAACACAATCAAAGCTCCCAATGAGAATCTAGGTCGCGAACTCATGGAGCTCTTTGTCTTAGGAGTAAATAAATACACCGAAGATGACGTCAAAAATATTTCCCGAGTTTTAACAGGCTATCAAGTCAGCAGGAATGGTGATGTAGCAATTAATCAGAATCGTCGTGATAAAGGTTCTGTAACACTTTTAGGACGGACAGCTTCCTTTACCGGAGACTCTCTATCTGAATTCCTTACCTCTCGTGATGAAGCAGCGACATTTATTGCAGAACGCTTGTGGTACCGATTTATTTCAAGCACTGAAACAATGCCATCTAGTTTTACTGCAAAAAAAGCATTCGCCGATCGAAACATTGCTGCGGCCGTTATGGCGATGGCTAGTGACTCTGCAATGCGAGATAAGAAAAATGACATGGTGAAAGCTCCAGTTGAATGGTTTATCTCTGTATGCCGCGCACTAGAGCTAACACCTTCAAATTTAAAAAGCTCTCCGAAACTTATAAATTATTTAACCAAACTCGGACAAGTTCCGTTTTCACCCCCAAGCGTTGGTGGATGGCCAGCCGGAGAAGCCTGGCTTTCTTCAGCCACAGCCCAGTATCGAATTGAATTTGCAACGTGGTTAATTGCCCAAAGCGACCTCCGCGTTCTCAAAGAGCTGCCCGTGGAGCAGCGCATAGAGAAAAGTGCCGATTGGTTAGGCGTTGCAGAATGGAGTCCACGTACTCAAACGGCGTTAGGCACATCAACTAATAACCCACAACAGTTTGCACTTCTTGCATTGTGCAGCCCCGAGTACATCGTGAACGCTTAGGAGACGATCGTGGATACATTAACTAGAAGAAGGTTTCTACAACTCACAAGCGGTGCAGTAGCACTTGGAGTTGCAGCTCCACTGCTTAGTATCAAAGAGATTGCACAGGCCGCTATAGATCGTCCATTGCCACCTGGTACACCAATACTTGTTATCGTAACTTTGTATGGTGGTAATGATGGTTTAAATACCGTTATTCCATACACAGATCCAATTTACTTCTCATCGCGTCCTGATATTTCTTATAAACCCGAAACTCTTTTACCACTTGATTCTGAGCTTGCATTAAATCCCTCAATGAAAGGGATCAAGGCTTTATGGGATGAGAAAAAAGTTGCCATTGTCCGTGGAGTCGGTTATCCAAACCCAGATCGTTCACACTTCTCATCCATGGCAAAGTGGCAAACAGCATCTCCTACAAAGAACATTAATACTGGTTGGCTGGGCCGTTGGATTGATACACAGGCAGTAGATCCAATGGTTGCTATTTCTTTAGGTTCTGTACTGCCACCACTACTTGCCGGTGCAAAGCGCAGTGGCTCTGCTCTACCACTTGGTGGGTTAGTAATTCCCAAAGGATCTCTTGCTGCAGAATGCCTCATGCTTTCGAAATCTTCGAAAAGTGATTCAAAGTTAATGGCAGCTGCGGCAACATCTATGCGCAATCTGTTTTCTATCTCCACTAACGTTCAGCCTTTACTAAAAAAGCCCGCACCCACACCAATAGATCTGCCAACAATCAATGGTGGAAATGCTGGAGGAGATAGTAATTTGGCACAGCAGTTAGATGTTGTTGCCAAGTTAATTGCAGCTGGTTCACCAACAAAGGTCTGGTCTGTGTCACTGGGTGGTTTTGATACTCATGCGAATGAAGCCAATGCACAAGCAGAGCTACTGGGCGCTGTCTCTGATTCGTTGTCACGCTTTATGGGTCAGTTAAAGACAACCACTCGCAGTAACGATGTTACGGTCATGGTCTACAGTGAGTTTGGTCGGCGAGTTGTTGGAAATGGTTCACAAGGAACAGATCACGGGACATCAGGACCGATGTTTATGATCGGTAACTCCGTTAAAGGTGGCTTCTACGGTGAGCAACCATCGCTCAAGAACTTATATAAAGGTGATTTAGCTGTTACAACTGATTTTCGTGATGTTTATGCAACAGTCATTGAAAAGGTTTTAAAGTCCCCAGTCGAACCAACACTCGGTAAATGGGCGGGACGAATAAACTTTTTGTAGTTATTTCTGTTCTTGCTTATAAACGATTACTTCGGATTTGCGCCGTGTTGCTAATCCTTTAGGTGGGTTCTCTTTGAGCAGTGCATCTACTTCGATTCGAAGTTGGGCAACTTCAACAGACAGGTTTGCCATCGCAGATTCAAGTTCAATGATGCGCTTAATACCTGCATGGTTGATTCCTTCGCCTACTAATTTTTGTACGGCGCGAAGTAATGCAATATCGCGCAATGAGTAGCGACGGTTGCGACCTTCTGTGCGAGAAGGAGATACAAGACCTAACTTGTCATATTGACGCAGAGTCTGCGGATGCATACCAGAGATCTCGGCTGCAACAGAGATGACATAGACACCTGCATCATCTGATGGGACAGTGTTCTCTGAATTGTTTTTAGCATCGTTGCTCATATTTTTGCCTTCTTAACAAAGTCAGAGCGAACATCTTCTGAGGCCGTTGCCTCTGCAAATTGCTTCAGAGCTTCGGCGGCTTTTTCATCCACGCGCTGTGGGACTTGAACTTGAATAGTTACTAGTAAATCTCCGGTAGTGCTGCCTTTTACGATTCCTCGTCCCTTTACTCGCAATGTGCGGCCATTTGATGTGCCCGGAGCGATGCGCACAGTTACATCATCACCACTTAACGTTGGAACTTTTATATCTGCGCCAAGTGCAGCCTCTGTAAATGTGACAGGCAGGTTTAATGTTAAATTTTCTCCAGCGCGCGAGAAAATTGGATGAGGCTTTACAGTTAACAAAATAAACAAGTCGCCAGGGCCAGCCTCACCTGCTGCGCCTTTTCCTTTAACCCTAATCTTTGCGCCATCATTTACTCCCACCGGAACTCGCGCAGAGATATTTTGTGCAAGTCCGCGATCTGTTGCAAGGCGAAGATCTAACGTTGTTCCAAATACTGATTCACGAAAAGAGATTGTTGCCTCTGTTTGTAGATCTTGACCTTTACGAGGACCACGACGAGCTCCGCCACCAAAGAGATTTGCAAAGATATCTTGCGGATTACCGCCACCAAACATGTCTGAAAAGTCAACCCCTGGGCCGCCTTGTGGTGGGCGAAAGCCGCCACGTTCATACAGTGAGCGTGCTTCATCGTATTCGGCGCGCTTTTTGTCATCAGAGAGAATTTCATAAGCCTCTGAAACAGCTTTGAACTTATCTTCTTTAGCTGCATCACCTTTTGTTTTATCTGGGTGGAGATCACGTGCAAGGGCGCGGTACTTCTTTTTAATCTCATCGGCGCCAGCTTTTTTATCTACGCCAAGGGTTTTATAAAAATCCTTTTCATAGAGATCTTTGGCCGCCATGTGAAATTACGCTCCTTGTGGTTCTGTCACGGATACTCGCGCAGGACGCAAAACGCGCTCTTTGTACTTATATCCAGATTGCAAAATCTTAACTGCAGTTGCAACAGCAACATCAGAAGGCTCATCGTGCATTAATGCTTCGTGAATCTGCGGATCAAATGCATCACCAGCAGTTCCGTATTTTTCGAGACCAATGCGAGATGTAATGGAATTTAACTGCTCTGCAACTGCTTTAAAACCACCAGTTAATTCGCCATGTTCTTCTGCGCGATCAATGTCATCGAGCAACGATAGAAGCTCACTTAGGACAGCAGCTACAGCATTTTCATGTGCAACCGCTCGGTCGCGCTCTACGCGCTTTCGATAGTTTGCATACTCAGCTTGTAGCCGTTGTAGGTCGGCTGTAAGTGCTGCAACCGGATCAGTTACCTGATCCGGTGCAGCAGCTTCAACTTCTTCTCCAGTAGTTTCTGTGTTTACTTCTTCAGTTGCTGCTGTTGGCTCGCTCATACCTTTTCTTCTTCAATAACTTCGGCGTCTTCAACACCGTCATCGGCTGAGTTTGCTTCACCCTCTGCAGCACCTGCTGCATAAATTGCAGAACCTAGCGCTTGGCTAACAGTTGCAACTTTTTCTGTTGCTGACTTAATCATCTCGTAGTTAGAACCGCCAAGGGCTGTCTTTAACTCTTCTAGAGCTGCTTGTGTCTCTGTCTTCTTTTCAGCTGCATCACCTGAAGATAACTTCTCTTCATTTTCTTTGATGAACTTTTCAGTTGAGTAAAGAAGTGAATCTCCAGCGTTTCGAATCTCTGCCTCTTCTTTGCGGGCGCGATCTTCATCGGCATGTGATTCTGCATCTGCCATCATGCGCTCGATCTCTTCTTTAGAAAGAGCTGAACCACCTGTGATGGTCATGCTCTGCTCTTTTCCTGTTCCAAGATCTTTTGCAGATACGTGAACAATTCCGTTTGCATCAATATCGAATGTAACTTCGATTTGAGGAACTCCACGTGGTGCTGGTGGCAGACCAGTTAGTTCGAACATGCCCAGCTTCTTGTTATATGTAGCCATTTCACGTTCGCCTTGGTAGGCCTGAATCTGCACAGCAGGTTGGTTGTCATCTGCAGTTGTAAATACTTCGCTGCGCTTTGTTGGGATTGTTGTATTTCGCTCGATCAACTTTGTCATCACGCCACCCTTGGTTTCGATACCAAGTGAAAGCGGAGTAACGTCTAGAAGTAAAATATCTTTAACTTCTCCCTTTAAAACACCAGCTTGAAGTGATGCACCAACTGCTACAACCTCATCAGGGTTAACACCCTTGTTAGGTTCTTTTCCACCAGTTAACTCCTTTACAAGCTCTACTACCGCTGGCATACGAGTTGATCCACCAACCATGACAACTGATTGAATCTTTGAGATTGGGATTCCAGCATCTTTAAGTACTGCCTGGAATGGCTTCTTGCAACGCTCCAGCAAAGCAGAAGTGAGTTGCTGGAACTGTGCACGAGTAATTGTTTCATCCATGAACAGTGGGTTCTTCTCTGAATCAACTGTGATGTATGGCAAGTTAACAGATGCTTGCTGCGAAGATGACAGTTCGATCTTTGCTTTTTCTGCAGCTTCACGAACACGCTGCATCGCCATTTTGTCTTTTGTTAAATCGATCCCGTTTTTTGAACCAAATGTTTGAACGAGGTAGTCAACAACTGCTTGATCCCAGTCATCTCCACCAAGGTTGTTATCACCGTTAGTTGCTTTAACTTCTACAACGCCATCACCGATCTCTAGAAGTGAAACGTCAAATGTTCCACCGCCAAGGTCGAAGACCAGAATTGTCTGCTCTTTGTCAGCCTTATCTAAACCATATGCGAGCGCTGCAGCAGTTGGCTCGTTGATGATGCGAAGAACGTTAAGTCCTGCAATTTCGCCAGCCTCTTTTGTTGCTTGGCGTTGTGCATCATTGAAATATGCCGGCACAGTAATTACTGCATCGGTTACTGTCTCACCTAAATATGCTTCTGCATCGCGCTTTAGTTTTTGTAGTACGCGCGCAGAGATCTCTTGTGATGTGTACTTCTTGCCATCAATATCGATAGTCCAGTTAGTACCCATGTGGCGCTTAACGGAACGAATAGTGCGTTCAACGTTTGTGACTGCTTGGCGCTTGGCTACTTCTCCCACCAGGACCTCGCCGTTTTTGGCAAAGGCCACAATCGATGGAGTAGTGCGGGCACCTTCGGCATTGGCGATAACCGTTGGCTCGCCACCTTCTAGTACCGATACGCAGCTGTTAGTTGTTCCAAGGTCGATTCCGACTGCTCTAGCCATTGTGTGTTCTCCTTTTGTGCTGTTTTTTCACTCTCGAGCCTGATTTAGGGTCGAGGACCGCTTGAACCTGAGTCGATCATACCCAAAAGGTTGAGTCAGCGCGACTCAGGTTTGTTACTCAGTGAACACCGGGCCCTCAAGCTTTATTCCTGTCGGGGTCGCCTTATCTAGGCCTTGCCTTAGCCTTACCCAATGAATCTTGGATTAGCCGGCCTTGCCTACGGCGTCACTCTTATTGCACTTGTACTTCTTGCGGTGCGAGTCAGAGCGCTCATCGGTATCTATAAAAAAGGTCAACCCGATCCAACACGTCGTAACGATAAAGCTGCGCGATTAAAAATGGCAGCTGGAGAAATCTTTGGCCATACCAAGATGCTTAATTTTTCAGTTGTAGGAATTGCGCACTGGTTTGTCATGGTCGGCTTTTTTGGACTCTTCGGAACTTTAGTAACAGCATATGGACAATTAATAAATCCACGATTTGCGCTACCTTTCATTGGTCACTTCTGGCCTTATGAGTACTTTGTTGAGTTAGTTGCATGGACAACAGGTATTGCAATTGTTGCACTAATCGGTATTCGCCAAGTAACTAGATTGCGCAACAAGCGCTCACGCTTTGCAGGATCTGGCATGGGTAAGGCCTATTACGTTGAGGCAACAATTTTGGTAATTGTCTTTTGTGTTATTGCGTTGCGTGGATTAGAGGGTGCACTCTCAGATGAAACCGAGTGGAACCGCCACTTCATAACAACATGGTTTATCGCAGACATGTTTAAATCAATGTCGCTGACACAGATCACTTCGTGGATTCAAATTGTTGCAACGATCAAAATTGTTACATCGATGCTCTGGTTCATTGTTATCGCGTTGAATCTTACAATGGGAATTGCATGGCACCGCTTCTTGGCACCATTTAACATCTTCTATCGCCGAAACGCTGATGGTGCATCATCACTGGGTGCACTACCGCCGATGCTTTCACACGGTGAAGAGATTAACTTTGAAGATCCGAAAGAAGATGATGTCTTTGGTTTGGGAACTCGCGCTGACATAACCTGGAAAGGTTTATTGGATATGTCATCGTGTACTGAGTGCGGACGTTGTCAGTCACAGTGTCCTGCTTGGCACACAGAAAAACCGTTGTCTCCAAAGCTTTTGATTATGGCTATGCGCGATCATGCCTTTGCTAAAACCGTTGAAAATGAAGCCTTAGTGGGCGATCTTTCACCTATCTCACTGGATGTTTTATGGTCTTGTACAACATGCGGTGCATGTGTAAATGAGTGCCCGGTTGATATCGAACACATTGATCACATCGTTAACATGCGCCGCTTCCAAGTTTTAGTTGAATCAGAGTTTCCTTCAGAGCTTGGTGGAACATTTAGAAATCTTGAAAAGAGTGGAAACCCGTGGGGCGCCAATCGCACAGATCGTGAAGCATGGATTGCAGAGTGTGATTTTCCGGTACATGTTATTGAAGGTGCGCTGCCTGAAGATGTTGAGTACTTGTTCTGGGTTGGTTGCGCAGGTGCTTATGAAGAGCGCGCAAAGAAGACTACAAAGGCGGTTGCAGAGCTGCTGTATATGGCCGGAGTTAACTTTGCAGTCTTAGGCAAAAAAGAGACATGTACTGGCGATCCTGCGCGGCGCGCCGGTAATGAATTTTTGTATCAGATTCTCTCTCGCGAAAACATAGAGACATTTAAGGAAGTATTTGGGGATCGTCCAAAGGGTAAGAAGAAAGTTGTTGTTACCTGTCCTCACTGCTTTACAACAATTGGCCGCGATTATGGACAGCAAGGTTATGAACTTGAGATGGTCCACCACACTCAACTTCTCAATCAGTTAATCCGCGAAAAGCGATTAACGCCGATAAAGATGTCACACACTGCAATGACTTTCCATGATCCTTGTTATTTGGGTCGACACAACGAGATTTATCAACCACCTCGCGAAGTATTAGAAGCAACTGGCATTGAAATCATTGAGATGCCACGAAATAAAGAGCGCTCGTTTTGTTGCGGGGCCGGTGGTGGACGTATGTGGATGGAAGAGAAAATTGGTTCACGAATTAACATCAACCGCGTTGAAGAGGCGATTGCAACAGGTGCAACAGAGCTTGCAGTTGCTTGTCCTTTCTGTCGTGTGATGACAAGTGATGGAATGAATGCAAAAGAGTCTGCTGTTGAAGTCTTAGATGTTGCACAGGTTCTGCTTCGCAGCGTGAAAGAAAGCTAGGGGAACCTCTTTACTTTAGGAACGCTTGCTCTGTTTCCCGTGTGAAATTAGGCGTATTCTCAGCCAATCTTCAGTTTGTGAGAGCATTGTGTAGCCATGACAACCACACTAGATCGAGTGAATTCAAAGACAACCAATGGGCAACGCATTCTTGTCGTTGATGATGAAGCAAGCATTAGCGAATTAATCTCAACAAGTCTTCGCTTTGTGGGATTTGATGTTCGCACTGCTGCCAATGGCGCCGAGGCGCTGCAGATTGCTGAAGAGTTTAAACCTCATGCAATGGTTCTAGATGTCATGTTGCCAGATCTTGATGGATTTGAAGTATGTAAAAAGATTCGAAACGAAGGCGTTGATACAGGCGTTTTGTTTCTAACTGCAAAAGATGGCATGGATGACAAAGTTAAGGGTTTGACTCTTGGCGGCGATGACTACATGACTAAGCCATTTTCTTTAGAAGAGTTGGTAGCACGCATTCGCGCGTTACTTCGTCGAACAGGTGTTGATGTCATTGCAGTTGATGATGAAAAGATGCGCTTTGCAGACCTTGAGCTAGATGAGGCAACACATGAAGTTCGTCGCGCCGGTCAGCTACTTGATCTTTCTCCAACAGAGTTTGCACTGCTTCGCTATTTGATTATCAACGCAGACCGCGTTGTTTCAAAGGCTCAGATTTTGGACCATGTGTGGCAGTACGATTTCCGCGGAGACATGGGTATCGTCGAGACCTATATTTCCTACCTTCGCAAGAAAATCGATTCTTTCGATCCACCTTTGATTCACACAGTACGAGGAGTTGGCTATCGCCTTAGGTTGCCGCCACAATAAACCATGAGATCGCGCATGCTTCAATTTAGTGTAAACAATTGGAGTCTGCGGGATCGTTTAACAGCTGGAATTCTCATCCTTTCATCTTTTGGTTTTATTGGTGCTGGTATCGGTTCGCAAACTCTTTTGCGTGACTACTTAATTAATCAAGTCGACGAGCAGTTACTCAGTGTTGTTGGTGAAACCTCTGATCAATTAGACCGTGCAGGAATTGAAGACACGAGCTCACAAGAGAATGCACCAGAATTTAGCGATTCTGCAGCAACGCCTCTAGATCGCGTCCCAACATCTATCTCTGTAACTGTTTTGGACCCATTTGGAAATCTTGTCGGTGGTCTGGGAGGAGATTTAAACTCCAATCAAATCACTGAGTATGTAAGAGGCTTGCTACCTAGCCAGGTAATGGAATTTGGTAATAAGCCATTTACTATCGAGGCACCTGGCTCTGATTTTCGTGTTGCAACGACAGTTTTACCTTCATCCCTTGGCTCTGTAATCGTTGCTCAGTCTTTAGAGGATTTTGATCAGACAACGAGGCGCATTGGCGTTGTCTTTCTCATCATTGGCGCCTTTGTTCTTTTCTTTATTGCATTTGCATCAAGGCAGGTAATCAAAATTAGTATGCGGCCACTGGAGAAAATTGAACATACTGCAGAGAAAATTGCTGCCGGGGATCTATCTGCTCGTTTAGAAAATTTTGAACCAGACACAGAAGTTGGTCGCCTCAGTACATCTCTTAACGTGATGCTCTCGCGCATTGAAGAGTCTTTTGCTGTCCGCACATTAAGTGAAAACAAACTGCGTCGCTTTGTTGCAGATGCAAGCCATGAACTAAGAACACCGTTGACTGCTATCCGCGGCTTTGCAGAGCTTCATCGCCAAGGCGCAGTTCCAGAAGGTGAAAAGACTAGAGATCTAATTTCGCGTATTGAAAAAGAATCAATCCGCATGGGCTATCTAGTTGAAGATTTGTTAATGCTTGCACGTCTTGATCAATCTAGAGAACTTGTCATGGATAGTTTTGATTTAAGTACATTAGTAAATGAGGCTGTTACATCGGCAACTGCATCTGGTCCAGATCACAGTGTGACAAGTCAGATCACACCTGGTGTTATGACAATCGGTGATGCTGACAAGATCTATCAAGTAGTAACTAATTTGCTGGCTAATGCACGGGCTCATACGCCTGCGGGAACTTCCATAAAGGTGAGCGTTGGATCAAATCAAACCGGTGCTTTTGTCTCTGTTGCAGATAACGGGCCTGGGTTATCTAAAGAGGATCAGGCTCGAATATTTGAACGCTTTTTCCGTGTGGATCCATCACGTCAAAGAAGTGCCCAAGATGGAAGCGGGCTAGGGCTTTCTATTGTCGATGCAGTGATGCGAGCACATGGGGGCAGTGTTTCTGTTGCATCAGATCTTGGTAAAGGCGCAGTATTTACACTGCAATTTAATAACTAGAAGTTAATAACTAACTCAAAGACTCCATAGATTTAAGAACTGCGATTCTCTCTTGAATCGGTGGGTGTGTAGAAAATAGTCTCGATACAGATTTTGAATCTAATGGCGACTCAATCCAGATATGTGCAACTGCCGTTGAGCGCTGTTGAACAACTGTTGAATCTGAGGCAAGAACTTCTAGTGCGGAGCGAAGTCCTGCAGGGTTTCGCGTGAAAGAAACAGCCGTTGCATCAGCTAATGATTCACGTTTGCGTGAGATCGCTGATTTAAGCATGATGGCAGCAAGTGGTGCCAGGATTAAAACAACAAGAGAGATGATAAGTGCGATCGGATTGCCGTTGCTGTTGCTATCTCGCCGGCCACCAAAGAACATCATGCGAGTTAACATGTCAGAGACGATTGCAATTGCACCGGCTGTAGTTGCTGCAACTGCGCTGACTAATGTGTCGCGATTTGCAACGTGTGCCATCTCATGGGCGATAACACCTTGTAGTTGATCGCGATCCATGGCATCCAAAATTCCAGTTGTAAAGGCAATCAGTGCGTGCTCGGGGTTTCGACCAGTTGCAAATGCATTGGGCGCACTATCAACAACGATTGCAACCTTTGGCATTGGCATTCCAGATGCGATGATTACTTCATGAATGAGTCCAAAGAGTTTTGGGTTATCTGATTCTTGAATCAGCTTTGCACCAGTCATTGTTAAAACTAATTTGTCTGATCCATAGTAAGAACCCCAGACAGAGATCAATGCAATTCCTACTGCGATGGGAACAATGCCTGCAGTTGAGCCACCAAAATATGTCAGTGATGCATAGACAACACACCACATCAAAATACCCATACCAATGAGCAGGCCAATTGTTTTGCGGCGGTTAGCCGCCTGCATCGATCTAAAGTTCATTAGAACTTAACGTTTGGAACGTTACGATCTTGTGGATCTTCAACTTCATAGAATTCGCGTTCTCCAACTTTTGCAAACCCTGCAAAAAAGCTGCTTGGAATGGTTTTAACAGCGGTGTTGAGCGAGCGCACATTGTCGTTATAGAACTGGCGAGAAAAGGCAACTTTGTTTTCTGTAGTTGCTAACTCTTCTTGTAGTGATAAAAAGTTTGTTGATGCTTTCAGATCCGGGTAAGCCTCGGCCACAGCGAGTAATCCACGCAATGCCTGTGTGAGCATTCCATCTGCTGCGGCAGTGTCGGCAACACCAGTTGCAGATGTTGCCTTCGCCCGCGCTGTTACAACGGCGTCAAAAGTTGATTGCTCATGGACTGCATATCCCTTAACTGTTTCAACCAGGTTAGGTATTAAGTCGGCGCGACGCTTGAGTTGAACCTCTATCTGGGCCCATGCTTCATCGACAGTGATATTAAGTCTTATCAATCGGTTGTATTGAGTGATAACGAAAAGAGCAATGAGTGCAACTACGGCAACGGCGATGATTATTTCCATACCTAATTAAACCGCTATTTGACCTATTTCATTCCCTGAAATGCTGGGAGCGGGCTTAATCGATCTTTGATTTGTGAAAGTTCAAAAACGAGCGGCTAGCTGTTGGCCCGCGTTGGCCTTGGTAGCGCGAACCATACTTAGCACTTCCGTATGGGTGCTCTGCAGCAGATGAGAGTTTGATGAGACAGAGCTGACCAATCTTCATTCCTGGAAACAATTTAACGGGCAGGTTTGCAACGTTAGAAAGCTCAAGAGTGATGTGGCCGCTAAAGCCGGGATCGATAAAGCCTGCAGTGCTGTGGGTGAGAAGTCCAAGGCGGCCAAGTGATGACTTACCCTCCAAGCGACCTGCAATGTCATCTGGCAATGTAATAACTTCGTAGGTACTTGCTAATACAAACTCACCTGGGTGCAAGATAAATGGCTCATCGCCTTCTGCAATAACTTCGCGCGTGAGATCGGCCTGTTCAATAGAAGGATCGATGACGCTGTACTTGTGGTTTTCAAAAACTCGGAAAAACTTGTCGAGGCGAACATCAACTGAAGACGGCTGGATCATCGCTTCATGGAATGGTTCGCAGCCAACTCGGCCGGCGGCTATCTCTGCCCGTATATCGCGATCGCTAAGTAACACGGCGCCGAGCCTATAGGAAGCAAAGCCCCGGCAAGGGCTACGGCTCAAGTGAGCTGGGTTAGGGTTGCATAAGTTACTGACCAGTAGCACAATTTATCCATGAGCCATTACATAGCAAATCTGCGCGATATCGAATTCTGCCTCTTTGACCTACTAGGTCGTGAAAAAGTTATGGGTGTTGCTCCATACGGCGACGTCGATCGCGATACATCTGTTGGCATGCTCGAAGAGATGAAGCGTCTATGTGAAAATGATTTGGCTGAGTCATTTGTTGAAGGCGATCGTGTTGGAACTGTTTTTAATAAAGAGACAGGAAATGTAACTCTTCCAGAGAGTTTCAAAAAATCTTACAAAGCATATGTAGATGGTGAGTGGTGGCGTTTAGATGCACCAGTAGAACTCGGTGGAATGAAAGTTCCACCATCAGTTCGTTGGGCAATGGCCGAGATGGTTTTGGGTTCTAACCCTGCAATTCACATCTACGCATCTGGTTATGCATTTGCACAAGTTGCTTATGTGTTAGGAACAGAAAAGCAAAAGAAGATTGCAAAGCACATGGTTGAAAAGCACTGGGGCGCAACGATGCAGCTAACAGAACCTGATGCAGGCTCTGATGTTGGTGCCGGTCGCACAAAGGCAGTAGATCAAGGCGATGGCACATGGCACATCACTGGTACTAAGCGTTACATCACTTCAGGCGATGCTGACTTCTACGACAACATTGTTCACTTTGTTTTGGCTCGTCGCGAAGGTGGCGGACCAGGAACAAAGGGTCTGTCGTTATTTTTAATTCCTAAGTTCATGTTTGATTTTGAAACAGGAGAGCTAGGAAAGCGCAACGGAGTCTTTGTTACTAGCGTTGAACACAAGATGGGACTTAACGTCTCTGCTACATGTGAAGTGAACTTGGGTGAGAAAGAGCCAGCAGTTGGATATCTCCTCGGTGATGTTCACGAAGGTATTTTCCAGATGTTTAAAGTTATTGAGTTTGCACGAATGATGGTTGGAACAAAGGCGATTGCAACACTTTCTGCCGGATACCAACAGGCATTGCTCTATGCAAAGCAGCGCGTGCAAGGCGGGGACATGAAGATCATGAATGACAAGGCTTCACCTCGCATCACAATCATTAACCACCCAGATGTGCGCCGCTCACTAATGGTTCAAAAGTCCTATAGCGAAGGCATGCGCGCGCTGGTTCTCTACACAGCATCTATTCAAGATGAGATTGAGCTTGCGATCCAAGCTGGCGACAAAGAGCGCGCAGAAGATATGGAACATCTCAACGACTTGTTGCTACCAGTTGTTAAGGGTTACGGATCAGAAAAATCTTGGACGCTACTTGGTACTGAATCACTACAGACATTTGGTGGGGCAGGCTTTACAGAGGATTGGCCTCTAGAGCAGTATGTTCGCGATGCAAAGATCGATACTTTGTATGAAGGCACAACTGCGATTCAAGGTCTAGATTTCTTCTTCCGCAAAGTTGTTAAAGATGGCGGACGCACACTTGGTCTACTTGGTAAAGAGATTCAAAAGTTTGCAGAATCTGGCGGAGTACATCAAGAAGAAAAGCAGGCTCTGCTTAAAGCCCTTGGTGATCTCAACGGAATTATTGCTGTGCTAGTTGGACATGCCATGGAGTCACAGTCAGAGCCAGAAAAGATTTATCAAGTTGGCTTAAATACTTCTCGGTGCTTAATGGCAGTTGGCGACATTATTACTGCGTGGCTACTACTTCGTCAGGCAGATATTGCAGTTGAGAAACTTCCAAATGCCGGCAAAGATGCTGATTTCTACACAGGAAAGATTGCCTCTGCAAAATTCTTTGTGCAGAACTATTTGCCTCATATCACTGCAGATCGCAAGATCGTTGAGGCCACAAATGGTGCAATTATGGAGATCCCTGTAAACGCCTTTTAAGGCGATACCATTTCTTAATGTTTACTAAGCACCGTGGTGAGTTTTACCTTGTCATGGGTGGAATGGTTTTTGCATTTAACGGAGTTGTTTCAACCGTTGTTCTAGAACACATCTCACCGTATAGATTGGCCCAGATTCGCGCAGTCGGTGCACTTGTTTTCTTGTTGGCAATTGCTTTAATCATTGATCGCAAATCTTTGGCAGCAAAACCCAAGGAAATGCCTAAGCTCTTTCTCTATGGAATTGTTGGCTTTGCAGCAGTACAGGCCGGTTATTTTCTAGGTATCCAGCGGGGTATTCCGCTTAGCCTGGTGCTGGTAATCGAATTTACAGCCCCAATCTGGATTGCTCTTTGGATTAAATATGTGCGCAAACATTTTGTTCCCAACTCAATGTGGGGGGCCATTGCACTTTCTTTGCTTGGTTTAATGATGTTGGCCCAAGTCTGGAATGGCCTGACTTTAGATGCCATTGGTTTGTTGGGCTGCATCCTGAGTGCTTTTGCATTGACTGCATATTTTCTAGTTGGTAAATCTTTTGGTACTTCCCGTTCTGCGTTGTCATTAACGGTCTGGGGCTTTGCAACATCATCTATTGCATGGATGGTCACTATGCCTGTGTGGAAGTTTCCATTTGAAGTTTTCACAATCGATATGAATCTTCGTGGAATCTTTGAAGGCAATTTTCTACCAGGCTGGGTACTACTTTTATGGATTGTTACGATGGGAACAATCGTTCCTTATTTGTTTGTAATCTCGGGTCTTCGTCGCTTATCTGCATCAACGTCTAGTGTTATCGGAATGTTGGAGCCAGTAATGGCGGGAATCTTTGCATGGATCTGGCTCAATCAAAGGTGGAATGCAATTCAGTTAACTGGCGGAGTTATTGTGTTGATCGGAATATATATCGCCGATCGTGCTCGATCAAAAGTGGACTAAGCGCCGAAGTTATCATCCGTTGGTGCGTTTGTTTGTTCGCGGGCCTGCGTCCAGTCTTGTCCGCCACCAGGGTTTTGTGGCATATCAAAGAAGCGCGCATAGTGAAGTTGGGCTGAGACGGTAATTGTCTTTGTTGGTCCGTTACGGTGCTTAGCAACAATTAAATCTGCCTCGCCAGTTCTGTTTTGTGAGTCATACATATCATCGCGGTGCAACATAATGACAACGTCTGCGTCCTGTTCGATAGATCCAGATTCACGTAAGTCAGAGAGCATTGGTCTCTTATCTGTGCGTTGTTCTGGTCCACGGTTTAGCTGTGAGATAGCGATAACTGGAATGTTTAACTCTTTAGCCATCAACTTTAATTGACGTGAAAATTCCGAGACCTCTTGCTGGCGGTTTTCTACCTTTTTACCGCTGCTCATCAACTGTAGGTAGTCGATAACAATGAGTTTGAGATCGTGGCGTTGCTTAAGGCGACGGGCCTTTGCACGGATCTCCATCATTGAAAGATTAGGAGAGTCATCGATAAACAAAGGTGCCTCTGAAATCTCACCCATACGGCGCGCAAGACGTGACCATTCATCATCTGAAAGAGAACCTGCGCGAATATTGTTAAGGCCAACGCGTGCTTCGGCAGACAACATACGCATTGTGATTTCACTCTTAGACATTTCTAGAGAGAAGATAACTGAGGTTAATCCGTCGTGAATAGATGCATGGCGTGCGATATCTAATCCCAATGTTGACTTACCCATTGCAGGACGTGCGGCAAGAATAATCATGTTTCCAGGATGTAATCCGTGGGTTAGTTGATCAAGATCCTTAAATCCAGTCTTAACACCTTCAACCCCAATTCCTTTAGAGATCGCTTCAATCTCATCTAACGCCTGTGGCAGCAATGTCGAGAGCTGAACGTAATCTTCTGAAGAGCGGCGTTCTGTAACTGCATAGACCTCTGCTTGTGCCAAGTCGACCATCTCATCGACTTCACCTTCTGTCGTGTAACCGTATTGAACAATCTTTGTGCCAGCCTCAACCAAGCGGCGCATGATTGCATGTTCACGAACAATCTTTGCGTAGTAGCCAGCATTTGCTGCAGTTGGAACAGAAGAGATTAATGTGTGCAGATATGGGGCGCCACCTGCTCTTGCAATGTCTCCGCGCTTTGTTAACTCTGCCGAGACTGTTACAGCATCTGCTGGTTCACCGCGGCCGTATAAATCAATAATGGCGTCGTAGATAAGTTCGTGTGCTGGGCGATAAAAATCACGTTCTCTAATTACTTCAATGACATCTGCAATTGCATCTTTTGATAACAACATTCCGCCGAGAACAGATTGCTCTGCAATTAAATCTTGTGGTGGTGTGCGTTCAAACTCTGCGCCCACTGAATTTAAATTGGGATCGCGAGGTGCGCGGTTATTGGGGAATTCAGCGATACTCATGTAGCTAACCTCCCACTAGGTACTGACAAATTTGGCACTGACACAGGCTTTACACATCTCATTCACTCTGACCACTTCTCATTTCTGAGAGTTTGCAGGATGATTACGAAGGGTTAGCCCCGCGCTCAACTGTGCGTAATTTTATTGTTTCCATCTGTTGCAAGCGAGGAAGCATCTTTTAACGTGGGGATAAAGGTGTGCATAAATAGGTGGATAAGTGCATATTCCTGTGTACGAAGCGGTGGATGCATTGTGCATAACACCGGGTGCTCGCTCTCAGTTGGTTAAAAGGTGCAGGTCAGAGGCGATATCTATGCACACAGGGCTGTGGAGTAAAGTATTTTCGCGAGTATCAGTTGGTGAGATTATTAAAAAAACCCGCCGCGTTATGCGACGGGTTCTTTTAATTGAAAATGTTTACTTGTCAGCTACAACCTTAACTGAAAGCTTTGCAACAACGTTGTGACCTAGTGAGATCTTTACATCGTGATCGCCAAGCTTTTTGATATGGCCTTTAGTGTTGATCGAGTGGCGATCAATATCTAGACCTGTTGCGGTCTTGATGGCTAGTGCAAGATCCTTGTCAGTTACTGAACCAAAGAGTGCACCCTTTGCGCCAACCTTTGCCTTAGAGACAACTGATGCAGATTCAAGCTTTGCCTTAATCTCTTTTGCATGATCGATATCGCGAACTTCGCGTGCTGAACGTGCACGGCGGATTCCCTCGATCTGCTTTTCTCCACCCTGTGTCCATGCAATTGCATTTCCACGAGGAAGTAGGAAGTTACGGGCAAAACCGTCTTTAACATTTACAACATCTCCTGCAGTGCCTAGGCCTGCAACTTCACGAGTAAGGATGAGTTTCATAGTGGCATCCTCCTTATCGTGCTGAAGATGTGTAAGGAAGTAGAGCTACTTCGCGGCTGTTTTTAACGGCTGTTGAGATTGAACGTTGGTGTTGTGTGCACGCACCAGTTACTCGGCGAGCGCGGATTTTGCCGCGGTCTGAGATGTACTTACGAAGGGTGGCAATATCTTTGTAATCGATATATGTGACCTTCTGTTGGCAGAAGCTGCAAGGCTTCTTCTTAAACTTCTTGCTCAGCGCTGCCGCTTTAGCATTCTTGTTCTTTGGCTCGCGTAGAGCCTTGTTATTTCTTGCTCCCATTATGGTGCTCCTTTTCGGGCCCTAGTCCTTTAAGTAAGTCTTTTATTCTTACCTGGTACTAGGAATGGATGGTTAGTTGGACGGATAGTTTTTTAGAACTGGTATTTAATTTTTAAAACGGTGGTTCATCGGTAGTGGAGGTTCCCCATCCGCCACCGGTTGTTGTTGGCGATGATGCAGCTGCCCATGGATCTTCTGTAAATGAATCTGCTGCAGCTGGTGCTGCAAATCCGCCGCCGCTTCCGCCAGTGCGTTGGGCCTTAGTGACCTTTGCAGTTGCGTTACGTAGTGATGGACCAACTTCATCTACTTCTACCTCAAAGACGGTGCGCTTTTCGCCCTCTTTTGTTTCATACGAGCGTTGCTTAAGACGTCCAGAAAGAATGACGCGCATACCTTTTGTCAAAGATTCGGCACAGTTTTCTGCTGCTTGGCGCCAAATCTGACACTGAAGGAAAAGGCTCTCGCCATCTTTCCATTCGTTAGTTTGCTTATCTAAATAGCGAGGTGTTGAAGCAACGCGAAACTTTGCAACGGCCGCACCTGATGGTGTGAAGCGAAGCTCTGGATCGTCAACAAGGTTGCCGATTAACGTGATTGTTGTATCTCCTGCTGCCATTTGTTTCTCTCTTTCTTATCTCGTTGTCTACTCGTGGAGTCCGTGCATTGTTGTGTATACGAAAAGATTATGCGTCTAGACGCATTGCCTTTGTGCGCAACACTGATTCATTGAGGTTGAGTTGGCGATCAAGTTCTTTAATCGCTGCTGGTTGGCAGTTCATATCAATAACTGCGTAGATTCCTTCGCCTTTTTTCATAATCTCGAAAGACATACGACGGCGGCCCCACAAGTCGAGCTTGTTTACGGTTCCACCGCTGTCTTTGATGATCTTTAAATATGTTTCTAGGCTTGGTGTGACGGTGCGTTCTTCTAGTTCTGGATCAAGAATGACCATAAGTTCATAATGACGCATGAGTTAACCCGACCTCCTCTGGACTAAGACGGCCACGGCATTTCCGTGACAGGAGGGTTAATACTTCTTATTCGACATCTGGAGTTTGCCCCAGATGGCTCTTAAGAGGGTTAAGGGTATGCCTTTTTGGCCTAATTGGCTAAATCGGTGCGGGCTTTGTGCCGGTCCAGCGGGGTTTAAGGCTTGGGTGTTTGCTTCCCGCCAGATGTCATAACAACAGGATCTAGCCCGCCGATATTAGATGGTGCTGGAAATGACATTACTGGCTCTCCTTTAAGAGCGCCCTTCATAAACTGCGTCCAGATTCTTGCTGGGAAAGATCCACCAGTTACAGATGTCATTCCACCAATTCCATTAAGGGATTGTGTTGCGTTATCTCTAAAGAATGAAACTGAAGCTGCAATCTGTGGCGTGTAGGCACTAAACCATGCAGATGCATTTGATTGTGATGTTCCAGTTTTACCTGCAGCAGGTCTGCCCAGTGCAAGTGCTGCAGCGCCAGTTCCACCAGTAATAGTTCCCTTAAGTGCATATGTTAAATCAGCCATAACATCTTTGCTAAATACTTCTTCTGTCGAAGGTGTTGCCTCGAATAAAACACCTTTGTTTGAACCAATTACTTGTGAGACTAAATATGGTTTTGATCTCACACCTTGTGCTGCAAATGTTGCATAAGCATTTGCCACATCTATTACGTGAGGGCTAGATGTTCCAAGTACAAAGGATGGGGTTGGCATCATTGCCACAGTGTCAGGAATACCTGCGCGACGGGCAACATCAACAACTTTATCTGGTCCCACATCGATACCAAGTGGAACAAATACTGTGTTAATTGAATGCTTGGTTGCAGTCATTAAATCAACCTGACCCCAACCGTTATTTCCATAGTTGAAAACTTCATATGGTTTACCTAGGTCGTCAAATGTTTGTGGTGAATCACCGTTCCACATAGATGTCAGTGGAATTCCTTTTTCAAGTGCTGCGATAATTGCAAAAGGTTTAAATGTTGAACCAGCCTGAGTAATCGATTGTGTTGCATCGTTTAATTGGCGCTCTAAGTAATCTCGGCCGCCATAGAGTGCTAGAACTTCACCGGTCCCCGGACGAATTGCAGCTAAGCCAATTCGAAGATCTTCTGGGGCGTTAGATGGATAAAATCTATTGACCGCATCAACTGCAGACTGCTGGGCTTTTTGATCAAGAGTTGTTTTAATAACTAATCCACCAACTAGAAGTTGCTCCTGAGAAAAGCCCATCTTTGCTAACTCTTTTTGGACTGCTTCGATGACGTGACCTTTAGGTCCACTGAGTTGTCCTGATGTTGCACGTGGTGCAACCTCTGGCAGCTTCATCTTTGCTGCCTCTTCTTCACTTAACCAGCCCTCTTCCAGCATATTGTTTTTCACATATTCAAAACGGTTGGCTAAACGCTCTGCGTTACCTTCTGCAAATGCTGGATCGTATAAACCTGGCGAGCGCAGAATCGATGCAATTACTGCCGCCTGTGAAATCGTGAGTTGATCAACGGTGCGATTGAAATACTGCTGAGAGGCAGTCATGACACCGTATGAGCCGCGACCAAAGTAAATGGTGTTGAGATAACTTTCAAAGATTTGATCTTTAGAAAGTTCATTTTCTAGTTTTATTGCAATAACAAGTTCTCGAACTTTCCTCTGAATTGTTCGACTTGGAGTCAAAAAGGCTGTCTTTGCATACTGCTGGGTGATTGTGGAGCCACCTTGTAATGAACCACCGGTGAGGTTGTTAAAGGCTGCACGCAAAATTCCCGTTACCGAAAATGCTTTATTGGAGTAAAAACTTTTATCCTCTGCAGCCAGTACGGCCTGTCGAACTTTGAGTGGAATTTTTGCAAGTGGAACGATCTGGCGATTTTGTGTTCCTACTCGACCTATCTCTTCACCGTTTGCATATTGAAAAATTGTTGACTGGCTATTTACATATGCATTGGCATCAGGAACATCGACAGTGAAATAGGCGAGTGCGAATAGAACTGAACCTGCAACAAAGCCAAAGCCTGTTACAAATACTGCAGCTCGAACAATTACTTTTCGCATCATTTGGTAATGCTACCTGCTTGCATAATCCTCATCCTCCAAGGTGCGCACCTTTCGGGGCGCCTTGCGCTCTATTCCATCACCTAACATGTATGAAGCACACAGGTGATTCCATGAACAGTTGCGACAGACCTCCACGATGTAGACAGTGAACTCACCAAACTCACGCTCCATCTCCACTAACTCTTTAGGGGACTTAATACGTCCTGAGAATTGACCTAGTTGTTCCCCAAAGGTGTAACGAAGTTCAACAAGCTCCTCTTTTTTACAGACCGGACAATTTCTATTGACCTTATCTCCATGCCATTTAGCAGCACGCATTAGATAAGGGTCAGCGTCGCAGGCATCGACAACCCCCCGAAATAGCGCCATCAATGTGGCTCGCTTATCGAGTGAATAATCGATGAATGAACGTTGCGATTTCATTAAAGCCAAGAATAATCCTAAATAGGTGGCTACGCTCTTTCTTATGAGTTTCTTTGGGTTACTTGCTCACCCACGGCTATCTCGCCTTCTGGCTGTCCGCTGGACTGGCCAAGCAACCGATGGTGTTTTTCAAAGCGCTCTTGCATCCTTTGTTTTGTTTTCTCCAGAACGCCAAGCAAATGCACTCAGTGCGGCCATTGGTTTTGCAGTTGTTTTGATGCCGTATTCAATCGTTGGTCCTTTTGTAGGAACAATCTTGGATCGAATCTCTAGGCAGCGCGCACTTTTTTATGCAAATCTTGCGCGCAGTGCAAATCTTTTATTGGTTGCACTCTTTGTATTTAGTGGGACAACAGGAGTAACGCTGACTGCAGTTGTATTAGTTGCATTTGGTATTAACCGATTAATTCTTGCCGCTTTATCTGCCGGACTTCCACTCCTTATTGACTCTAAATCTTTGATTACAGCAAATGCTATTGCCGTAACTGGTGGTTCTGTTTTGGTTGTCCTCGGTGGCGGAATTGGTGTTGGAGTTCGCGCATTAGTTGATGGCGCAGCTATTGCAGATCATGCTGACTCCATTTTAGTTTTGATCGCATCGGCTGGTTATTTCACTGCTGCATTATTAACTGGGCGCTTAACTAAATATGAAATCGGCCCACAAAAGCATGAGAAAGCAGCTGCATCTTTTTCACAAGGATTTATTGATATGAAAGAAGGAGTCGCCTTTCTTCGCTCACACATAGATGCAGGGCGCGGAATTATTGCAACTGCTGTTCATCGAGGCGGGTTAACGGCGCTTACTTTGACTGCATTGTTACTAGAGCGCAATACATTTAATGATCCAAGCAATCCTGCAGATGGATTACAGGGTTTTGGAATTGCACTAACAATTGCTGGCGTCGGAGTCTTTTGTGGCGCCTTCCTTGCCCCATATGGTGTGAATCGATTTGGACGACATCGGTGGATTAGGTTTGCAATGCTTGCAAGTGCTTTTTCTCCACTGGTTTTGGCACTTTCTCAAACGCAAGTTGCATTGGCAATTACGGCCTTCTTCACAGCTTTCTTTGGACAAAATGTGAAAGTAACTAATGATGCTCTCGTTCAGTCAAAAATCGATGACTACTTCCGTGGAAGAGTTTTTGCTGTTTATGATGTTGTTGTTAACTTTGCAATTGTTAGTGGGGGATTGATCGCAGCCCTTTTACTACCAACAACTGGTGTGACAGCAAAGGTTCCTTTACTTGTCGCTCTTGCATATCTACTGGTGGCGCTAGTTACTTTGCGCCCAAGTAAATTTAAGGCTTCTTCGTAGCCCACCATTGCAGAAGTGCCTGTGTGGCTTTTTCTTCACCTATTTGGCCTTGCTCTAAACGAAGTTCCATTAAGAAATCCATTGCCTGACCAACTTCGCGAGAAGGTTTAAGGTTTAATAATTGCATTACTTGAGTGCCATCTAGATCTGGTCGTATCTTTGACAGCTCCTCTTGCTCCATTAACGTTTCTATGCGCGCCTCAAGTGAGTCATAGCGAGTAGATAAACGATCAGCTTTACTCTTATTTCGAGTTGTGCAATCGGCGCGAGTTAGCACATGTAAGTGAGTCAATAGTTCGCCAGCATCGCGCACATATCTGCGAACAGCTGAATCAGTCCAATCATCATCGCCATAACCGTGAAAACGAAGGTGGAGCGCAGTTAATAGCTCAACTGCCTCAATGGTGTCGTTATCAAAGCGCAGAGCATGTAATCGTTTTTTTGCAAGCCTTGCCCCAACAACTTCGTGATGATGAAAAGAGACGCCTCCACCTTCGATAAATGCACGTGTTTTGGGTTTACCTATGTCGTGTAATAGCGCTGCAAGTCGAATAACAAGATTTGGCCCACCTAAACGAGCTTCTTGGCTAATGGCTTGTTCTAAAACTGTAATTGAGTGTTCGTAAACATCTTTATGGTGGTGGTGTTCATCTACTTCTAATCTAAGTTTTGGAATCTCAGGAAGAACTAAATCTGCAAGGCCAGAGTCAACTAACAAAGTAATTCCAGTGCGTGGATTTGTTGACATCAAAATCTTTACTAACTCATCTCTGACTCTTTCTGCCGAGATGATCTCTATTCTTGTTGCAAGATCTTTCATCGCCGTTAAAACTTCAGGGTCTAATTCAAAATCTAATTGAGCTGCAAAACGTGCAGCGCGCATCATGCGCAAAGGATCATCGGTAAAAGAATCTCCGGCCCTGCCAGGTGTTCGCAGTGTTTTTGCTGCTAAATCTACAAGGCCGTTAAATGGATCGATGAATACTGGTGCATCACCAGTTAGCTCTAGAGCCATTGCATTGATTGTGAAATCTCGACGTGATAAATCTCCATCAATTGAATCACCGTAAGCAACCTGCGGATTGCGGGAATCAGGATTGTAGGTTTCACTTCGATATGTTGTTACTTCAACAGTTGTATCTGCACGCTTTCCTGCAACTGTTCCAAATGCAATTCCAGTGTCCCAAACATTTTCTGCCCAGGTTTGTAAGATTTTTTTGCTCTCTTCTGGTCGTGCATTTGTTGTGAAATCTAAATCATTTCCTAAGCGACCTAAAATTGCGTCACGAACTGGGCCACCGACTAATGCCAAAGTAAAACCTTTAGCTTTAAAGGCTTGGGCTAAGGAGCTAGCAAGCGGTGCGCGTTCAACAAGTGAACGGATCGCTAACTCTCCAGCGGCGCCTAATGCATTACTCACAATAAGTAAGGTTAAGGCACTACCCTTGCTTCATGATCCCTGCACCTGGTGCGGGCAGCGAAGGTGCGAAGAAAAAACGCAAACGTAAGCGTTCAGGCAACCGCGGCCCACAACCACAGACACAAACCGAGGCGCAAAAGCGTCCCCCAGTTAAGCGCACCTATGCCAAACGCGTTGATGAGGTCAGCGCGGGCGGTTTAGTTATCGATACAACTGGAAAGTTAGGCCTGCTCATTGGCCGATTTGATCTCAAGGATGCAACCGGAAAAAGAGTTTTGTGGTCACTTCCTAAAGGTCATATTGAAGAGGGTGAAACACCAGAACAGGCTGCAATCCGTGAAGTGGCAGAGGAAACAGGAATCACTTCTGAAATTACTAAATCTTTAGGTGTTATTGATTTTTGGTTTATGGCAGGCGGCAAACGTATTCATAAAACGGTTCACCACTTTTTGTTTACAGAAGTTGGCGGTGTTCTTGCGCCCCAAGAAAGCGAGGTCGACAAAGTCTCATGGTTTCCACTAGAAGAGATTGTCGATCGTTTGGCATATCCTGATGAAAAGAAATTAATTCTTAAAACCGCTGGGGTTACCCCGTGAAGAAATTAGCGCTTTTATTTTCATTTCTGACGTTAGTTGTCTCTGGCATTTTTTCTCTGCCGCAGGCACATGCTGCAAATGAAGTTATCAGAATTACTTCTCCGCTTAACCAAAGTTTTACTGGTGAGTTTCGAGATGAATCACTTACTCAATCTCTTTTGCCATCTGGTGAACTAGGGCAGTTAGTTTTTAGGTCAATGTCAAGAGAACGAACATGGGTCATTGATCCCGCACTCATTGATGCAATTACAGTGATGACATCAGATTACAAAGTGTTAAGCGATGAAGAACCGGCAGGGGGCGATGTTGCACTTTCGTGGTTGGATCGTCTAAAAGCTGTGACGGCGCGTAATGAAGTTATCTCATTGCCTTATGGAAACCCTGACATCAAATTAGCAAAAATTTTGGCACCTAGTGAACTTGCTCTCTATCTTTCATTTGGTAAAACAAGACTTGAATCACTTTTAGGTCGCACCGTTACAGCAGATACTTCACATAGTTTCAGTGAAGGAAAATCACGGTTAAGTTTTACTGAACGTAAAATATATGGAGAAAATCGTCGCGCATTAACGCGCCTTTCTAGAGTTGTCACATCCGAAGAGCTCTCCAGTTTGCGCGCCCGGTTAGGTCAACTTCTATCGCCAAATTTAGATCGCACCTCCCGTGAATTTTTTACTTTAAATGCAACAGAGGCAGTTGATAAAATTGTAAATAAATTAAGGATAAATAGCGGAAATTACCAGGTAACAACTTCTTCGGTAAAACTTCCAGTGACTGTAATTAACGAGTTTGATGTAGAAGTTACTGTTGATGTTTCAATGATCCCAATTAATTCACGTATGGTTGTAGAGAGCTTTAGAGATGTTGTCATTGCTCCACAATCTAAAGTTCAGTTGGAGATGGGTGTGGAGGTTATTGCTCCAGGTGAGACTGTAGTTTCTGCTTACATAACCGATAAGGACGGCGTAGAAGTTGTACCCGAAGCGCTCTTAACCCTTAATTCATCTGTAATCGATGCGCGCGTGGCCTGGTTTACAACGGGAGCGGCCATACTTCTCTTATTGGCAGGTGTTGCACAAAGTGTTCGGCGCGTACGAAAGAAGAGCAAATGAAATCTAATGAACTTTTTCGCGCATCAGGAGTAATGGCACTTGGAACAATAATCTCTCGTATTACAGGATTTATTCGGGGAGTTTTACTCGTTGCTGTTCTTGGAACAACGTTGCTGGCAGATACTTACAACGTTGCAAATACCATGCCAAATATTTTATACAACTTACTTGTAGGCGGGGCGCTTACCGCAATTTTTATTCCTCAGTTAGTTCGATCCTTTGACCACGAAGATGGCGGCGATAGTTTTGCATCCAGGCTAATAACAACAATTTCTTTCATTCTTATTGTGCTTGTCACACTAGGAATGTATTTCGCGCCAGCTTTGGTGCGTTTGTATGCTCCAGAATTTTTCACTCCGGGTTTTGAAACAGAGAAAGAAATTGCGATCGCCTTTACACGCTACTGTCTTCCACAAATCTTTTTCTTAGGTTTATTTACAATGCTTGGACAAGTAGCAAATGCACGAGGCTCATTTGGGCCATTAATGTGGGCACCGATAGCCAATAACTTAGTTGGAATTGCACTCTTTGCAGGGTTTTTGATTTTTTCTCCTGGGGTAAACCTTTCAAACATCACATCGGAGCAGATACAAATTTTAGGTTGGGGAACAACCCTGGCTGTTGTTGTCCAGGCTCTTGTACTTGTCCCAGTTGTTAAAAAACTCGGAATTAGGATCAGGCCAAAATTTGGAGTTTATGGTTTAGGTAAATCATTTAACTTGGCAGGTTGGACGTTGATTTACATTCTGATTTCTCAGCTTGGTTATTTGGTGACTGTAAATGTTGCAACATCTGCAGCTGTTAGAAGTGCTCAAGAAGGAATTACAGATGGTGTTGGCTACACGCCTTACACATTTGCCTACTTTGTTATGTTGCTTCCTTACTCCATCGTTACCATCTCAATAATTACTGCAATTTTGCCGCACATCTCAAAGCTTGCTTTGGATGGCAAGCGTGATGAAGTTAAATCACAGTTAATTCGTGCAATTAGATTAGTCGGCGTTATTACTATCCCTAGCGCTGTTGCGTTTTTGCTTTTTGGTCCTTTGATCACTGAGGTTATTTTTATGGGCATCCCAATTGCAGATGCCAGATACATCGGTTTAGTTTTATCTGCCTTAAGTTTTGGGTTAGTGGCCTTTTCAATTAACTTGATATTGATACGCGGTTTTAACGCTTTTGAAGATACGAAAACGCAAGTAGTTTCAATCTTTATAATAAATGTTGTCTCTGTTGGCCTGTCTTACTTTTTCTTGTATTTCTTAGACAACCAATGGGTAACAGTTGGCTTAGGAGTGGCTTTTTCCATTAGTTATTTAGTTGGTCTATGGGTCACATTGGCACTTCTTAAAAAGCACATTGGCAGATTAGGGTTGCGTGAGTTTGCCGGCCAACACTTGAGATTATTTGTTGCATCTTTCCTTGTAATGCTGCCCTTGTTTGCAATGGTTGAATACTTTTCGTGGTCTGGAATTGAGCTTTCTCCAATAGAGCGTGCTGGGCAGTTATTAGTCGTGATGGTTGTGGCTATTATTGGCTTTATTTTTGCGGGCAAGGCAGTGCGAGTGGAAGAGATCTCTATGATCAGACATCTTGCTAGTTCATTAACTAGGCGCAAGGCGAACGAGGAATAAACAGGTTAGATTTCAGGTTATAAAACTAGAGGAGTAATTGTGAGTGATGTAAGAAATGTTGTCATCGTCGGTTCTGGTCCTGCCGGTTACACCGCGGCTATTTATGCATCTCGCGCGCAGTTAGAGCCGCTGATGTATGAAGGATCTGTTACAGCAGGTGGCGCACTTATGAACACCACTGAGGTTGAAAATTTTCCTGGTTTTACAGATGGCGTAATGGGTCCTGATCTTATGGACAATATGCGAAAGCAAGCCAAGCGATTTGGAACTGAGTTAATCACCGATGACATAGTTGAGATGGATTTAACTGGTGATATCAAAATTCTTAAGGATGGTTCAGGAAATACAGTAAAGGCAAAGTCTGTCATTCTTGCTACAGGCAGTGCCTATCGCGAAATTGGTTTAGAGAATGAAAAACGTTTATCAGGACGTGGTGTTTCTTGGTGTGCAACCTGTGATGGTTTCTTTTTCAAAGGGCAAACAATTGCAGTTGTCGGTGGTGGAGATAGCGCAGTAGAGGAGGCAACTTTCTTAACTCGTTTTGCTGACAAAGTAGTTTTGATTCACCGTAGAGATTCACTGCGTGCTTCAAAGATTATGGCCGATCGCGCAAAGGCAAATCCAAAGATCGAATTTCTTTGGAACACAGAGGTTATTGACGTTCTTGGTAAAGATAAAGTCGAAGGTTTGAAGTTACGAAACACAGTTGATGGAAAAGAAAGGGAAGCAGCTTTTACTGGTTTGTTTGTTGCCATCGGACACATACCGCGCAGTGAGTTAATTGTTGGACAGATTAATTTAGATGCAGAGGGTTATGTCATTGCCGAAGGCCGATCAACTCGAACCAATCAAAAGGGCGTCTTTGCATGCGGTGATCTAGTCGACCACACTTACCGCCAGGCGATAACAGCAGCGGGCTCGGGTTGCGCCGCCGCACTTGATGCTGAGAAGTTCTTGGCGCACTAGTAGAGTTTCGACAATAATCACCGGTAGAAACCAAAGGATTAAAGAAAGTCATTTCACATAGCGTGAAGATTAGATAAAGAGCGATCGAAGGAGAACCACAATGGCAACAAGTGCGGTAACAACAGCAAACTTTGATGCAGAGGTATTAAAGAGCAGCACCCCTGTATTAGTTGATTTTTGGGCAGAGTGGTGTGGTCCTTGTCGGGCAGTTGGTCCAATTCTTGAAGAGATTTCAAATGAGTATGGTTCTAAAATCAAGATCGTAAAGTTAAACACTGATGAAGAGTCTGCAATTGCATTGAAGTATGGAATTACATCAATTCCTACGATGAATGTTTTTGTTAATGGCGAAGTTGTAAAGTCCATCGTTGGCGCAAAGCCAAAGCCAGCCATGCTGAAGGAACTTGAAAGCTTCATCGCTTAATTTAAATGTCTGATTTAAACGAATCTGAGATTCGCTCTTTTCAACAGGCCCGTGGTTTAGATGTCACGGGCTTTGTTGATGATGTAACCGCGCGTGCACTAGAAGAAGCGCGCTGGAAGCTGGGAGATAGATCCCTGTATGTGCAGGATGCACCATTGATGCGCGGTGATGATGTTGCAGCATTACAGGCACGACTTACAGAGATGGGTTTTGATTGCGGACGAGTAGATGGAATTTTTGGTCGGCGCACTGAATCTGCTGTAAAGGAATTCCAAAAATCAGTGGGTGAAACTGTTGATGGTAAATGTGGACCTGCAACAATGATTGCTTTGATTCGCTTAACCCGTGTTGTCTCCGGCGGTGTTCCATCAATGCTGCGTCAAACTGCAACTCACCAACTCCGCGGTCCTGCACTTGTAAACAAAGTTATTGTTTTAGATCCACAGATTGATAATCCTCTTGTTCATGATGTTGCTGTTAGAACCGAAGGCCGATTGCTTGCACTCGGTGCATCTGTTTTTTTAACTCGTGGAACTAGTAACACACCCAGTGAGTCAGAAAGAATAAATTTTAGTAATCGAAGTAATGCAGATTTAATGATTTCCTTAAATACGGATTCTTATCCCAATGAAAAAGCACATGGTGCTGCAACCTATTTTTATGGCAGTGATGCCCATGGTGTTCACTCCATTGTTGGTGAACGCTTTGCCTCGTTGGTTCAGCGAGAGATATGTGCCCGAACAGATTTAACAAACTGTCGAACACATGCAAAGACATGGGACTTGCTTCGATTAACCACGGCGCCAACTGTTCGTATTGATTTAGGTTATGCCAGCAATAGCGGTGATATTGATCGTCTTTCTCGTCCGGAGTTTCGAGATACGGTGGCCGAGGCATTGGTAATTGCTATTCAGCGGCTTTATTTGGCAGCCGAGGATGATGCAAAGACTGGAACGCTAAAGATTTCAGATCTTCGTAACGCGGGTATCCGCCGCTAATTGAGATCCGAGTGCCCCCTTTGGTGTGGCAGACTTAGAGGATGTCGGAGATAACGCAGCGCTTTTCAACGGGTGCGCCTCAAAACCTAGAGCAGCGCTATGCAAGCCGCGCAGCCCATATGAAGCCAAGTGAGATTCGTTCACTCTTTGCCGTTGCATCTAGACCAGAGATTGTTTCCTTAGCTGGTGGAATGCCAAATCTTTCTGCATTGCCAATGGACATGATGGCTGATGTTGTTCAAAACTTGATTCGCAAAAACGGGCAAGAGGCGTTGCAGTATGGAAACGGCCAAGGCCATCCAAAACTTCGCGAACAGATCTGTGAAGTTATGGCGCTAGAAGGCATCCGTGCAAACCCCGATGATGTTTTAGTAACTACAGGATCACAGCAAGCTTTAGATTTAATTTCTAGAATCTTTTTAGATCCACAAGATGTCGTTTTGGCTGAAGCGCCTTCATATGTTGGTGCACTAGGAACGTTTCATCAGTACGAGGCATCTGTTGTTCACGTAGAGACAGATGACAATGGTTTGGTTCCATCGGCCTTGCAAGATGCGATAAAAACAGTTCGTGCAGCTGGGCGAAAGATTAAGTTTTTATATACGATTCCTAACTACCAAAATCCAAGTGGTGTTTTACTTCCCTCATCTAGACGAACTGAGATTCTGACAATCTGTCGCGATGCTGGCATTTTTGTTGTTGAAGATAATCCGTATGGTCTGTTGGGATTTGATCAACCATCACCAAATGCGATGCGCGCTGAGGATTCAGAAAACGTTATTTACTTAGGCTCTTTTTCAAAGACAATTGCTCCAGGGCTTCGAGTGGGTTGGGCGCTCATGCCGCCTTCTTTGAAGGAAAAAATGGTGATTGCAAGTGAGTCATCTATTTTGTGTCCTTCAAACTTTACGCAGTTAACAATCTCTAACTATTTGGCTAATCAGCCTTGGCGTGATCAGATCGCATCTTTTTGTGATCTCTATAAGGTTCGTCGTGATGTGATGTTGGAATCACTTGATGAGTATTTCCCAGCTACTGCAAAGTGGACTAAGCCAGGCGGCGGTTTTTATGTATGGGTTACTTTGCCTAATGGAATCGATACAAAGGCTTTAATGCCTAAAGCTATTGTTGCAAAGGTTGCCTATGTTCCAGGTACTGCCTTTTATGCCGATGGTTTTGGTTCTTGGTCACTACGTTTGGCGTACTGCTACCCAACTCCAGAACGTATTCGTGAAGGTGTTAAGGCGTTAGGTGGAGTAATTAAGCAAGAGATGACAAAACTTGGCGGCAAAGAGTTAAAGGGTTAATTTTCTAAAGCTTTAGTAATTCGTTTAAAGTCTTCTGCTCCAGCAAATTCAATAACAATTGTTCCCTTTTGAACGCTGCCTTGAATTGTCACTCTGGTATCTAGAACATCACCGATTCTCTCTGCGATCTCATGTAGTTCAGCCGAGCTAGATTTGGTTGATTTTGGCTTCTTTGCGCCGGGTTTAGAGGGTGCGCCTTGGGCAATGATTTGTTCGGTGGCGCGCACAGAAAGACCTTCTGTTGTGATGCGTGTTGCCAGTTTTTCAATTGCTGTGGCGCTATTTAAACCCAATAGTGCACGCGCATGGCCTGCAGTAATTTGTCCGCTCACAAGTTTTTGTTGAACAGAAGTTGGCAAGTTCATTAAACGAATTGTGTTTGAGATCAGTGGACGCGAGCGGCCAAGTTTGATTGCTAACTCATCATGCGTGCAATTAAAGTCGGTAAGCAGTTGTGAATACGCTGCCGCCTCTTCTAAAGCATTGAGTTGGCTGCGGTGAATATTTTCAATCAGTGCTTCTCGAAGAAGTTCGTTGTCAGGAGTCTGTCGAATAATTACTGGAATTGTTTTTAGTCCAGCGGCTTTTGCTGCGCGAAAGCGCCGTTCTCCCATAATTAATTCATATGCACCTGGTCTTACTTGTCTGACAACAGGTGGTTGCAAAATACCAATCTCTTTGATTGATGCAATGAGTTCATCAAGTGCAGCTGGATCAAAATGTGTTCTAGGTTGTCTTGGGTTGGGCGAAATAGATGCGATATCAACTTCGTTTTGTTGACCAACTTCTTTTCCTTCAACAGTTAATGAAGTTGGAATAAGAGCATCCAAATTTGTTCCAAGTCCGCCGCGTCTGGCCATTATGCGATCTCACCTTCGCGTTTGTAATTGATCGATACAACGTTGGAATCAAAGGGTTTACCGCGCTCTGCCAGCTGGCGAGCAACTGACATATAAGCAATGGCGCCCGGTGAAAGTGGATCATATGTCATAACCGTTTGTTTAAATCCTGGCGCCTCTGAAACTCTAACGGTGCGAGGAATTGGAATATCAATGAGTTCATTTGGATAGTGTTTGCGAATTTCATTTGCAACATCGTTTGCAAGATTAGTGTTGTTATACATTGTTAAAACAAATGTTGATAATTTTAAAGTTGGGTTAAGTCGCTTCTTGACCAGTTCAAATGTTTTTAGAAGTTGTGAAAGACCTTCTAACGAGTAGTACTCACATTGAATAGGAATTAAAACTTCTTTGGCTGCAGTAAATGCATTTATTGTTAGCAAACCAAGTGATGGTGGGCAATCGATAAAAATATAATCGATGCTTAGTGATTGTGCGGCGCGATCTGCAATTAAAGTTTCAATCGCCTCTTTTAATCGCATCTCTCTGGCGACCATTGGTACGAGTTCGATTTCAGCTTGTGCAAGAGATGTGTTTGAAGAGACGCATTCAAGTGATGGAAAACCTGGGACTTTCTGAGCCACTTGAGCAATAGTGGACTGCCCCATTAAAACTTCATAAATTCCAGCATTATCAATATGTTCAACGCCCAGTGCTGTGGATGCATTTCCTTGTGGGTCCAGGTCAATGACAACGACGTTTAATCCACCCATTGATAGGGCTGCGGCCAGGTTGACCGTTGTAGTTGTTTTGCCGACTCCGCCTTTTTGATTGGCAACGGTCAAAATTCGAAGGGAGGCCGGTTTTGGCATGGGCTCTTTTAGCCGGCGAGTTCCGACGACCTTCTTTGTTTCACGTGAATCATCCACGCGGGTAGTTAAGCACCTTTTTTGATCTCAACTATGCGACCAAGCTCGATTCCTTCAAGATTGAGTTTATGGAGGATGGATTTGGGCACCGTCAACATCTCTTCCTGAGCTTTTTCGCCCTTCATGGCCAACAAAGAGCCGTTGACCTTGAGTAGGTGCCAGCTGATCTTCTTGAGTTTTTCCAAAGGAGCAACTGCTCTAGCGGTTACGTAATCGGCAGAGGTTTTCACGTCCTGGGCGCGACCTCGAACGACTTGGATCTGCAGTGGGGTTTGCCCCTCTATTTCGGCCAGGGTTTTGACTGCTTCTTGGAGGAACTCCACCCGGCGCTCTAGAGGTTCGATGAGGACAACGGTTAGATCGGGTCTGGCAAGGGCGATCACGATGCCCGGAAGGCCTGCGCCGGAGCCGATATCAAAGACAGTGGCTCCTTTCGATAGGAGCGTCGTTACAGGCAGGCAGTTGAAGATGTGGCGCTCCCAGATGCGCTCGGCCTCGCGTGGGCCGATCAAACCACGCTCAATTCCCTGGGTTTTCAGGAATTCGGCGTAGGCACGGATTCGTTGATCCTGGGGGAAATGCCGGGAGATGAGGGTTTCACGTGAAACCTCCGAGGCGATCTCCTCAGGGCTCCTCTCCAATGGGGTCTTCTCCAATAACTTAGGGTTATTTACGCCGGGTAAATGACGACGAATCGGTTTGGGTCTTCTCCATCTGATTCACTGGTTAGCCCTAGATCTTGGATTGTGTCGTGGATGATTTTGCGCTCAAAGGCGTTCATTGGCTTCAATTTAATTGAGCCCCCGGTGGTTTTCGCCTCTTCTGCCATCTCCTTGGCAAGAGCTGTCAGCTCTGTGCGTCGATTGGCCCGGAAGTTGTCTATGTCGAGCATTAGGCGGCTTCGGTCTCCTGTTGATGTCTGAACAGCAAGGCGGGTTAGCTCTTGAATAGAGTCCAAGACCTCGCCATCGCGGCCAACTAGGTGGCTGAGCTTTCCCCCAATGATTGCTAGAGCGGCTCGGCCGTTTTCAACATCGATATCAATATCGCCATCTAGGTCGGCGATGTCTAGCAAGGCTTCTAGGTAGTCGGCGGCGATATCGCCTTCCTCTTCTAACCTGGCAGCTGTTTTTGGAGCCTTTAGATCACTGTCTTTGCCAGATTCAGTTGCTTTTTTTGTACTCTCTTCTGCAACGTTTTCTTCAACTACATCTTCATTTTTCTTCTTTGGCATTATGCCCCCTTTGTCGGGTTTGAGGTGAATTAATACTAATTGTCTGATTTAAAAAGGTGGTTTCTTTTTTCTCTAATCTCTCTTTTTCTTCTTTTTCTTTTTATTGTTTTTTGGTTGTTGGCGTTGACCTTTAATTTCATCTTCTGTTTGAACATCACCACTGGTCTCTTCAGTGATTCCATTTTTCTTGTTTCTTTTTTTGTGTAACTCTTCATATGCCGGCGAACCAGGCGTTGGGTTTCTTTTAATTACATAGAACTGTTGTCCCCATGTCCAAAGGTTTGTTGTTGACCAGTAGATCAAAACACCGATTGGAAAGTTAACACCTGTAATCGCAAAAATAACTGGGAATGCATACAACATAATTTTTTGTTGTTGCAACATCATGTTATTTGATGAGTCCATCTTTGGCATGCCTTTAGTCATCAATTGGCGCTGTGTTGTGAAGGTTGTTAAGGACATAAAGGCGATCAAAACGATTGTGACGAGTTTTACTGTTGTTATGTCAGAGCTTAAAAAGGTTTGTGAGATGGGGGCGCCAAAGAACTTTGCTTGCGCTGCGTTAACGACATCTTCTTGGGTGAAAACACCATGTCTTACTGGTGGATTTTTACCAATTCCATTGAGCACAGTAAATAGCGCAAAGAAAATTGGGGCTTGTGCAAGTATTGGAAAACATGAGGCAAGAGGGTTTGTTTTGTGCTCTTTGTAGAGCTTCATCATCTCTTCTGACTGCTTTTGGCGGTCATCTTTGTACTTCTTTTGAATCTCCTTCATGTGGGGTTGAAGGGCTGTTAATGCTCGCTGGCTTTTAATCTGCTTAACAAATAGTGGAATCAAAATAATACGAATAATAATTACAAGGCCAATGATTGATAGAGACCAGGTTACTCCGCTGCTTGATCCAAAAATTGGGGAGAGAAGATCGTGGATTCCTACAATTACCCAAGAAACCGCTATATATAAGGGTTTTAGGATGCTATCCATTTACAGTTACCTTTTCTTTCTTCTCGTTTACCAGAACATAATCGACCCCGCCATGTGACCATGGGTTGCAGCGCACTAATCGCCAAGTTGCCATGGCAACTCCTTTTATCCCGTAGTTTTCAATTGCAGTGACCGCATATGAAGAACATGATGGGTAATATTTACAACGGGGTGCAAACATTGGAGAGATCCATTTTTGATAGATTTTGATTGGTGTAATTAAAATCAGTTTCATTTTTGTTCTGCTTTGTCTTGAAGCTTTTTAACAACTTGGGTCACAATCTTTTTAACTTCACTGGCTAAATCCGCTGTTTGGAGTTCTTGGTTATTGCGCACTTGTTTGGTGTTATTTGGTGTTTGAGGGTTATGTAATGCCCTAACAACAAAAAGGCTGCCTTCTGGAAGTTGCGAATATGTCTCGCGCAACACATGGCGGATTTGTCTAGCAATGCGGTGACGCGTGACAGATCCACCAACGTTTTTGCTAATAATTAAACCTGCGCGTGCAGGCTCCTTTTGACCAGTGGGGTACAAGTAACCGACAAAATTAGTGGTCGAATACCTAAGACCAGATTTTGTTGCGCGGGCGAAATCGCCGCTTTCGGTTAATCGTGCAGTTTTTGCAAGCACGGGTATCGTTTTAAATCTTTATGCAGAAAGCTTTTCGCGGCCTTTGCCACGACGAGCAGAAAGGATTGCGCGGCCTGCGCGTGTAGCCATACGGGCACGGAAACCATGCTTCTTGGCACGACGGCGCGTGTTTGGTTGGAAGGTGCGTTTAGTCATTTAAAACTCCTAATAATGAACTTCTACTGCGGGCCAGAAATACGGGGGAAGCAAGGAGGTAACGGTAGAGGTCTGGGGATAAGCCGGTCAAATGGAGCTTTCGGCCTGTGAGTGTGATAAATATTGTGGATAACCGGTTGCTTTTTTTGCCGATCCGCTCTACTTTTCACTCCCCCTCCACAGGAAATTGGGTTTTGGAGGGTTTTATAGGGCTCAACCTGGGGTTTAGACCACAGGCTGTGGATAACTATGTGGATACCGAAAAGGGGCTTAAGTGATCGTTTCAAAGGGTGCAGAAGTTGAGTTAACCACCCTTTGGGGTCGAGTAATCGAAGTGGTTGCCGCCGATGCTCCCCAACACAAAGCCTTCTTACAACTAACAAAACCCCTAGGTCTACTTCACAACGATGATCAGATAACTTTATTGGTGGCAGCGCCCAATCTTTTTGCAAAAGATGTTCTTGAGAGTCGTTTGCGCTCTGTTGTTAGTGATGTCTTAACGGCCGAACTTGGTGAAAAAACAAATATTGCAGTTACGGTCGATGAAACTTTAGAAGTTGTTACACCTTCTCAAACTGATGTCGAAGTTGAGTTTGTTGCTCCTAAATCTGGAACAGGTCGAGATGATGTTCCAGTTTCAAAATCTGCCGACACGTCAACTTTAAATCCTCGTTACATTTTTGAAACTTTTGTTATTGGTGCATCTAATCGTTTTGCTCATGCCGCCGCAGTAGCTGTGGCGGAAGCGCCCGCAAAGGCATACAACCCGCTGTTTATTTATGGTGAGTCAGGATTAGGTAAGACTCACTTGTTGCATGCAATTGGTGCTTATGCTCAAGAATTATATGGAAATGTACGTGTTAAATATGTCTCTTCTGAAGAGTTCACCAATGACTTTATTAACTCTATTCGAGACGATAAAGCCTCTGCGTTTCAACGCCGTTATAGAGATTTAGATATTTTACTTGTTGATGACATTCAGTTTTTAGAAAACAAAGAGCGAACCCAGGAAGAGTTCTTCCACACTTTCAACACTTTGTATAACGCAAATAAACAAATAGTTATTTCAAGTGACCGCCCGCCAAAGCAGTTAACAACTTTGGAAGATCGTCTGCGTTCACGTTTTGAGTGGGGTTTGATTACTGATATTCAGCCTCCTGAGTTGGAGACGCGTATTGCGATCCTTCGTAAAAAAGCTGCTCAAGATAAGTTAAATGCACCTGATGATGTTCTTGAATTTATCGCTAGTAAGATTTCAACAAATATCCGCGAGCTTGAAGGTGCGTTAATCCGCGTAACTGCTTTTGCTTCCCTTAACCGCCAAAGTGTTGACTTGTCGTTGGCTGAGATTGTTTTAAAGGATCTGATTCCTAATGAAACTAACCCTGAGATAACAGGTGCAACAATCATGGCTCAGACAGCGGCCTACTTCAGTCTTACAATTGACGACCTTTGTGGAACATCTCGCTCTCGGGTTTTAGTAAATGCCCGACAGATCGCTATGTATTTGTGTCGCGAGCTAACAGAGCTTTCGCTTCCAAAGATTGGGCAAACATTTGGGGGGCGTGACCACACAACGGTTATGCACGCCGATAGAAAAATCCGTCAACTGATGGCTGAGCGCCGTTCGATCTACAATCAGGTCAACGAGCTCACCACCAGGATTAAACAGCAGGTCAGATAGTCGTAATTGCGCGAAATGTCCGCATTGCCACTCTTTACCCCCAGTTGGGGACAAGTTGTGGATAACTGTGGAGAAATAGGCCTTAACCGTGGATAACCTCGGTTAGAACAAGAAAGGGTGGGGGTGGAGATGATGAAAACGCAACTGTTTATATTTTTAAAACCTTTTATCCAAAGGTTTGTGCACAGTTTATACAAAGCAAATCACCGCTTTGAACTGGGGTTTTATTTCTTACCCACAGCAAACCTTTCTAGTTACTACGACTACCTATATATACAGAGATCTAGTTACGCGAATAACTTCTCCACACTTCAAAAGATTAGAGGGTAAAGATGAAATTTATAGTTGAGCAATCTGCATTAACCGATGGGGTTAATTGGGTCTCGCGTTCATTGTCCACCCGACCAATAAAAACCGAGCTGCTTGGAATAGTTATAGATGCAACCGGTAGTGATGTTTTGTTGTCAGCATCAGATTTAGAGACAGCAAGCAAAGCACATTTTGCAGCCGAGATTAAAACACCAGGAAAAGTTTTAGTACCTGGAAAACTTCTAGCAGAGATTTCAAGGTCACTTCCAAACAAACCAATAACTTTTACATTAGAAGGATCTCGAGTTTTAGTAACTAGTGGAAGTTCAAAATTTACTCTTCCAACATTATCTGTAGATGAGTATCCAAATCTTCCTTTACTGCCTGACACCACCGGCGTTGTTGCAAGTGATGTTTTTGCAACCGCTGTGGCCCAAGTTGCAGTTGCAGCTGGCCGCGATGACTCACTACCAACATTAACCGGTGTTCACGTAGAGATTAATGAAGAGACAATGACTTTTGCTGCAACAGATAGATACCGATTAGCGGTTCGGGAAATCCAATGGCAACCAACAGCCCCAAACACATCAACCACAGCGTTGTTGCGCGCTCGCACAATTGCCGATGCGGCCAAATCACTAACTGGCTCTAAAGATGTTTCACTCTCTTTTGCACCTACTACAAGCAACGATCGCTTAACTGGATTTGCTGGTGATGGAAAAACAATGACATCTAGAATGTTAGATGGAACATTTCCCCCATACCGCCACTTACTCCCACAAGAGATCACCACAACAGCACTTGTTGAAGTGGCCACACTTTTAGACTCAGTTCGAAGAGTGGCTTTAGTTACCGACAAAACCGTCCCACTACGCCTT
>Ga0315905_10000248_pt1 | contig 58673 bp, 71 predicted proteins | sample LakEriMetagenome_5_FD_203522 | JGI IMG/M metagenome (GOLD analysis project Ga0315905, IMG submission 203522) | Freshwater fungal communities from buoy surface, Lake Erie, Ohio, United States - Buoy 4 MA121 | ecosystem: Environmental > Aquatic > Freshwater > Lake | place: USA: Lake Erie, Ohio...
CAATTCTTCCCATGATGCTGTTCTCATCTATAGACAGCAATGAGCCATAGTCCCATATGAATTGCCTCAAGTTTGTCTCTATAGATTCCCTTAGTCCGTTAGTCTGAGTGATTGATGATTCTGATGTACTAGCTAGATAGCCATTATTCTGGCGCATGCCAGTCGCTAGATTGAATGCCGATGCACCATCCTTGATGATGCTGTCAACGAATTGATTTAGATTGTTCATAGGTTCTAAAATTTTAGTTTATGAAATTCCGTATACATATCTGAGTACTCTAACGGAAACCTATCCTTTATTGCTTTAACTAAGGTGTCGTTGTCGTACTCCTCATAGCCATCTCGCTCTGCATTAACGATTGGTTGGATGACCTCGGCTATTTGGTCGTCATCTAATGTTGTTACTAGGTAGAAATCCTCTTCTGCCCATGCCGTTGTGTTGATTCTAATTACTCTCATTGTTTCTAGTTATTAATTACATTTCTATTCCGTACTCTATTGCTCGCATCTCGTCTATGTCACCATTGGGCATAATTATCCCTATGTCTATGAATCGTTGTGCCATTCGTCCGTAGTGACCTTGCAGTGACCATGCTTGCTTTGTCTTGATTAGTTCAGCGAACAAGTACACCATACCTGCCCCATCTAACATACCACTCTCGTATGCTATAATTTTATCTATGTAGTCCATTATATTTGATTGATTAAAAATGATGAGACATCGTTCCATGTTGTTGTGGCGACTATCTCTTTTGCGTACTTCTCTGCATCGTTGTAGTCAAACTGATGCGTCCACTTGACAAACAGCTCGTTCATGCTGTTGTCGTAGAAAATGATTTGAAATTGTTTCATGGTTATAAGGTTTAGTTGGTTAATCCTGCTACTCTTCTGATTCTTTCATCAGTAAACATTGATGGTGCTAGGTTCATGAAGTGCCAATCAAGGCATATGTTCCTCTTATCCATTAGGTAGTTCTGATAGTCTACACTATCAATCATCTCGTTTACTATGTCTGCACACATGTCGTAGAAGTGAGCCATACCATATTGGTCTAAGTATTCTTCCTTGTTTTTTTCTGCCCATCCAAATAGCTCTAGAGTTATTGCTGATAGGATAAACATCTTGTCTTTTTCTTTTGTTGTCATGGTTAATTTATTTTATTGATTATTATTTACCTATATAGTAGCACTCATTGATTAGGTCAGTGTCGTCCGAATCATCATCAAATATCGTTTGTTCCAATTCCTCGAAGTGCCACGTTAAATGATTGCACTTGGATGCATCAGTTGTTTTTTTATACGACTTTGGAATCCACGACATTATTTCTTCTAATGATTCTGATTGCTCCATTTGTCCATCAGAGTGCGTGATTCTGTAATAAATTATTTTTGTCGTCACCTCGCGGAGTACTTCCTTTGCTTTTTCTATCTCGTTCATAATTATAAATTTACTTCTTGAATGTATACTCGCTCCAATCCATGGTCATGTAGAACGTGGTAGTCATCTGATGTGTCATTGTATGTCTCATCTATTGTCTTGTACTCTTGTATGTTTTTCTTGAGGAATACCAATAGTTTAAACGCCTCATCGAATGAGTTAAAGTAGTAGTGTTCGTTGTAGTCTAGACAATCGAACACGTGGTGTACTGCAAAAATTGTTTTCATGGTATTTGTTTTATTGATATTACTTCATAGCCCTCGTATGACATGAGCCACATTACTTTTCCTTCGTTCCATCCTTCTACGATGAAACTGCCTTGCTTGGTTATTACCTTGTACTTGTTCATGGTGTGTATATTTTTTTGTTATCAATTAGCATCTCTTCATACTCTACCTTGTCAACGTTGTTGCCGTTGTTATCAATCCAATGTGGCATCACTCTGGGATTGTACGCAACACTACCTCGCAACCACATGTTGTCCGTTGAGTCCATTAGAATGTCTTCCGCCATAATCCATGCGCAAACAGTTTTGTTTGAGCCATTGTTAATTTTCTTGGCAGTAGAAGGATGATTGTGAAGCTTGCCGTTGATGATGACAGCCTTGAAATCTTTGGGCTCAAAAAACACTACGTACTTGGTCGTTATGTCCTCGATTCTCCATTTTCCATAGTTCTCACCTGCTCCTAGGTGGAATCTGATTTTGAAATTTCTGCTCATGGTTTCTAGGTTTATTTTAATATTTCTAATATTCGTCTAGCAACGTCTTTATCTTTGAATAATTCTTCAACACTAGTTGCTATGGATTCGCTACAAGAACTTGCATAACAAGAAACCCTTATACTATCAGCATACTTAAAGTAATCGCCAATTTTATTATGTTTATAGATTGATTTTGGTGCTGAAATGCTTATTCTAAGATAATATCCGTGTCCGTTTTGCCCCCTATTTTTTGCGATTTTGATTTCAGAACCATAATCGTCTTCATTTTTTTCAACAAAGCCAACACCCATCAGTTCTGCACACAATCTATCGTAGGCATCTCTACCTTCTTGAATTGCCATTTCGTGAAAGTATTCATTTTGTTTAGTGAGGACACGAATTGTCTCTTCCCATTCCTTCTTCTCATTTAAAAGGAATGGTATATCTATAAGCATCCCTTTAGAATTGCTAGATTGGTTGTTTGATTTGATAAACTCATTAGTTATGGAGTCAATCAATTTGATTTGATTTTCAGTTAATTTATTCATGATTTCTAGGTTTTAATTGTGCGTTACGGATTCGCACCCCATGTTATTTTTATTACTATTAATTTTTTTGTAATTGAACCATAAAACAAGCACTTTTCACAACCTCATTTGCGTTAGAGAAATTTGTCAAAACGTTTGCAAGTATGACAAACATTTCTATTTCGCCGTGTTTGTTTTCTTGTTGTGAAATACAATTTTGCGGTAATTTGTTAGCAATTTCATCGTTCCAAAAATTTGGAAGATTTAACATCTGTTTTGCTAATCCAATTGCTAATGTTTCAATTTGTTTTTCAGTTAATTTATTCATGGTTTCTATTGTTTATTTGTTAGTTAATCGTTTAAGTAGAATACCTGTATGGTTGCCGATACATATCCGTCACCAATTATGCATCCCCATCCCTGTAACGCCTTGCATACTTGAGCATAGCTCATGCTTGGTGTTTCATCACAGCTACTGAAGTACTCATGTACCCTTTCGTATGCTCTCTTTACGTTAGTGTATACCCCGAGATTACCATCGTTGCTACCTACTACTACAAATACCTTCTTTGCTACTATCATGTTTTCTATGTTTTATTTGGTTATGCTTCGTAATTTCCTATGTGTAATTTGCCATTAACAAATGACGGCTGATATTCACCATGCTCTGCTTCCATGTCATCGGTCTCGAAGAACGTGCTGAAATCAGCTAGTTCTAGCTCGTGACATACACATATCACCTCTGCCTCATCGCCATAGACTGGGTGCTCGTAAAATTCAATCTCCTGACCTTTGTCGTTCATCATTTTGCCGTAGCTTGTCGGCTCTTGAGCCATTAATTTTTGATAGTTTAACATGATTTCTAGTTTTTATTGGTGAAACATTGATTTTTTGAATCTGATAAGATGACCTTCCTCGTACTTTAGCAATTGGTCGAGCTTGTCCCTGTCCACAGGGATGATTCCATGCACAGGATGTTTGATTTCGTTGATGCCAACGAATTGCTTGTTTCGGATCAATTGCTCTCTGATTTTTAACTCTCGAATGGTTAGTTTACGGCTCTCATCGTACGACATAGCTGTGGGGTGATTGGTTAGTGTTAATTCTAATGCAAGGTCTTGAAGTGCCTTAGCTGTATGCAACAATGTTGCGATTGTTTTTTCGTTGTTCATGGTTTTATTTGTTATCTCCAATTGCGTACTCGCAATTTGGTGGTTCTTACTAGGACATCGTTGTTGAAAAAGCCCCATATCTCGAAGCCGTTTTCAATCTTGAGAATTCTACTACTCATGATTATTTGTTTTAATTGGTTAAGACGGCATCTTGAGAATGCCGTTTCGATTATTCAAATCTCGTCAGTTAACCTAGAATGAACCTACGCTGTTGGTGATTAGCTTGTACGCCATGAACACGATTGCGTATCCGAACATACCGAACATTACCCCTAGATAGACCTTTGTGAACACATCAATTGCTTTCATTTTAACTTGTTTTTATTGGTTAGTGGTGCAGTAGGTATCGCTCCTATTAATTAGTCTCTCTAACTGCACCTAAATTCATTTGACTTGCACCTCGCTTATATAGATGGAATCGAACCATCACAAGTCGGTTTGACAGCCACGTTCAACCGCTGTCCCTCTGATTATTCCCTACGTTATTCGTGGTGTTGACATGCACCATTTGAGAATGCATACATGCCGTAGCTTTGGGGAGTCCTTATACTTACCCACACTACCCTAGGTCTGACCTACCCTGTTAATGTTTATTGTCTTACCAATATGTCAAAGAACGTATATATACAACTAGCTTGGAACTTATTACCTTCTGCCTCACCTCCCTTTTTACTTTCACCTTGTCACAATGCAGAGGACAAAGGGTTGGTCATAGTGGTCACCGATGTGTAGTTGCTGTAGGCTCGATTGCCTTACATCACAAATAACGTAACTATGTTTTGATTCGTAACACAAAAAAAACATGTAGATTGAAGATTACGTAGAACTACGTAGAAGAGACTAAGTAGAAATACGTAGAGACATCTAAGTAGAAATACGTAGTTGACGGATTGAAATCACCATGAAAATCGTCTGAAACGTAACGTGGACAAGGGATGTAGAAAACTTACGTTAGGTGTGAAATTAATTACATGAAATTTGTAAGGTATTTGGTGTAACCCCATGTCTCGATGGATGCACCATGCGGACGGAATGTAACGACAGACAGACCGACATGCCGACAGCAAGTGTTAACGAATGTTAACTCTACTTAACATAATGCAAATTATCGTACAACGTCAAAACGAAATATCAGGCGGACAATCGATAGGTAGGTCGGTCGGGAGGTGTGTTACCATTACGATGAATGGTCAGGGGTGACGTGGCATCCGCCCATGGAAAAGCTAAAAATCTAGACCGAAAGTTTTGAAATCGACACCCCCCCCACAAAAATAAAATCGTTTTCCTTTCGCCCAGGCCAGCGTCAAACCCCCCCATTACCCAGAAATTATGTATATTTGACATATAAAAAAAAACCTTAAATTTGTAGAAGATATGATTATAGAGATCCACAACATGATATCGGTAGGACTTAATGTTGGCTTTGAGTTATATGTAAAGGACGATGATCATGACTTCCATGAGCTGGGTCTTAATTTATTAATTTTTAAAATTGTTTTCAAATGGCAATGAACAAGTACGGTAGGGCTACCAAAATACCTGGAGATCCACCAACAAAAAATGGATCCGCAACTACACCATCAGCAGCTACTCAGCGACAAAAACTTATTTCTGAAAAAGAATATAATGATATTATTTCTGAAAATGAAGGCTTGCAAGCGCAATATAACAAGGAATTAGATGCTTATAATAAGACCATGAATTTGTACAAAAGTGGTCCAGCTCCAACTAATCAACAAGGTGGTGTCAAATTTGATAGTGGAAAATTACAGAGTGGGCAAAAGGCCACTTTTTCTGGTGGATCTGGTTCTGCTGAAAAATGGAATAAAGCAACTGAGGAACAAATAAAGTCTGGAAAAGTTGTTCATATATCACAGTTAGATAAAGGTACTCAAGATTTTCTTAAGGGTGCTGGAATTGGACCTCATTCAGATGCATATGGTACTGTTAAGGATGTTTATGTGCCAAAAGGCACTACTATAAAAAGCTGGAAAGATCTATATGGGACAGATTTTAATCCTGTTGAGTTTGATGCTGCGGAAAAGGCAGGTAAATTAAAAGAATATGAGATTGCAAAAGGAATTCAAGGTAAAACTTTTATGCCAAAAATAGACGCATATGAAAAATATACAATGGCAGATGCTCCAGTAAAGCCTAGATTGAAGCCTCTTCCTGAGAGATACATGCCAAATAAAATAGAAATTAAACCTATAACAAAAATAGATCAAAGAGATCAAAGATTAGCTGTCCCAGAGGTTAAAGTGCCTAAGGCAACAGAATGGAGCAATCCAGAGCCAACTAAGATCAAAAAGGAAAGAAACCTGAAGTTGACAAAAGAGGGGGGGCAAGATGGAAGGGTAATGCTTCAAAGGAAAATTAAGCCTGGTGGTAAAACTTCTCCAACGGTTGCTTTTGACGAGACAACTGGAGTGTATGCAGGTCGAAAAGGTTATAAATATAACAGGGAGGAGAAACTTGCGAAGGCATTTTACGGAAAAGAAAATGATGTCCTTGGATATGGTGGATATTCAAAAACAGAGGGTCAAGAGTGGCAAGACACTGGAAGGGCTAAGAGAGATATTAAAAATATTCGTGAAGCCAAGAGAGAATACAAAAAAGAAAGTATAGCAGATCCTGAAACAAAAAGAGAGGCTATTCAAGAGTACAACGCATCTAAAAAAACAGCTAGACTGGCCAATAGATATGTTGAAAAGGCAGACTTGGGACAAGGTGGAGACGACTCATGGAGATCTGGCAATAAGTCTCGTATAAAGTACTTTACTCCAGACTCTACAAAAGAAGGTGCAGGAGCCATGAGAGGTTATGTCGCTGCGGCCACTTCTAATAGTGATCGTTTAAATGCTCTTAACGCTCAAGAAAAAAGCATATCTGCTCAACAAAAGATGGCTACAGGCAACTCAGAAAAAAACAAATTAGTTAAAAAGGCTGAAGAGAATGCTGTAAACAGAAACAGTACTTCTGACAGAATGAAGACTTTTTGGGGATATTAACTAAAAAACATAAAAAATCAGGGGCTTCGGCCCCTTTTTTTGTTTTATATCATAAAAAATGATTAGATTTGACTAAAATTTAATAGAAATGATAATAAAAGAGATCCATTTTGGCGATGATGGCCAAAAAAAGCTAAGATCTGGCATAAAAAAGATTGCTGGAGCCGTCAAGAGCACTTTAGGTGCAAGGGGGCGCACTGTATTGATCGAGTCAGAGAACCACATTGGTGGTATTACGGTCACAAAGGACGGTGTAACAGTTGCCAAGGCAATTAACTTATACGATCCGACAGAGAACCTAGCCGTTATGATGATGAGACAGGCTGCCGACAAGACAGCCACTGTTGCTGGCGATGGAACCACTACATCTATTGTACTTGCAGAGGCTATTATTGATGCATCTGAGAAGTACTTGAGGCCAGAGGACAATGTGACAGAGGTTATCAGGAGAATGAACGACATCACCAAGAAGGTCATCGTTATGTTGGACAAGATGTCTAAAAAAGTTAACGGTCGCAAGTTGTATGACGTTGCATCTATCTCTGCCAACAACGACAGAGAGATCGGAAGGATGATCGGTGATGCATTTTCAGAGGTTAGCCTTGTAACTGTAGAGAACAGCATGAACTCAGAGACAAGGGTTGAGATTATTAATGGAATGCGTATCGAGAGGGGATATACCTCTAGCTATTTTATCAATGATGTTAAGAAGCAAGAATGTGTGTTGGAGAATCCATACGTGCTTATCTGCGACCACGAGATCAACAACATCTCTAATTTAGAGAAGATCTTAGCACCTATTGTTTCTCAAGGAAAGTCTATTCTTATCATTGGGTCTTTGGGTCCAAACGCTTTGCAGACATTAAACGTTAATGTTTACCAAGGTAAGATCAAGGCTTGCAATATTATGCCACCATCGTTTGGTTACAGACAGAAGGACTTGCTACATGACTTGGCAGTATCGTTGGGTGGTGTATACTTTAGCGAGGACACTGGTGACGATCTGTCTATTGTTACATTGGAGGACTTGGGACGAGCGTCTAAGGTCATCGTTAGCAAGGACATGACGGTGTTCATGCATCGTTCAGAGGTTAAGGAGAACATCGACAATCACATTGTTGACTTGAAGTCTTTGATGAAGGATACTGACAGGGCAGAGGACCGAGACTTCTTGAAGGAGCGAATTGCCAATATTTCTGGTGGAGTTGGAGTTATTTATGTTGGAGCTCAGAGCGACATTGAGCAGAAGGAGAAGAGAGACAGGATCGATGACGCTGTGTGTGCTGTAACTGCAGCATTAGAGGAGGGTATACTTCCTGGTGGGGGCATTGCTCTTGCTGAATGTGGAATTGCTCTTAACGACAACGATGACGTTGCCACAGAGATCATGTATGATGCGCTAATAGCTCCGTTTAATCAGATACTAGTAAACGCAGGCAAGGACCCACGTCAGATCGCTGTAGAGTTAACTGGAAACACTGGATGGGGATATGACGTGAAGAATGAGTGTTTGGGTGACATGATAAAGATGGGGATCATTGATCCGTCTAAGGTTACAAAGAACGCACTATTGAACGCTGTTTCTGTAGCCACAACGATAATGAGTACTAATGCAATAATCACAAATATCAGAGCAGATGAAAGTCCTAAATAAGTTTATACTAGTCGACAAGGTTGTCGAGCAGAAGACATCCAAAAGTGGATTGATACTAAGTGGAGAGGAATACAAGGACATGCGCTACCACTACGGTAGCGTTGTTCAACATGGGATGAATGTCATAGGAATAGAATCTGGAGACAAGATCATGTATGACAAGGTTCAGTCCTACGAGGTGGTGATCGATGGTAATAGGATGGTCGTCATTCAGGAGAAGGACGTTGTTTGCGTTCTCTAAAATCGTTATTTATTCTTTTAATAGCTTGGGCTAGGGTTTTTTCAGAGAAGCTGGCATTTGGTTTAAACACATTATTCCTTCTTGCCGTTTCAGGAAAAGGCTCTAGCCCTAGCAATTTTCTGTACATACTGGCTATCATCTTTTTTGCAGAGAAAGATAGCTGATAAAGGTTGGACTCTCCGATACCTTTTTTTCTCCATATGATTACAAAGCCATCTCTAAGTAGTCTGTCGAATCGAGTTTTTTCCCATGGCATAAAGCAAGCATAATCTGCGAACTTAGATCTTGTGAACAGTTTCTCTGAGTATAGAAACAGCAGCATGTCTAGGTCTGCCGATGACTTAAGGTTATAGTTATATATTGCCCACTTTCTAACAACTGCCCAGTGCTTAAGGAAGTCATACTTCTCTTCTTTTGCGTGAAGAATTTTATCTTTACGCTTTCCTATTTTTTTTCTAACTAACATTTTATTTTATTATATTTGTACTTTAAACACAAAGTTATGAAAAATAGAACTGCAAAAACAACTACAGTAAATCCTAATACTCAAGGAAACAACAAAAAAGTAATCGCTGGATCTCCACGTCCTGTATCAAAAATGGAAAAAGTTACTGGGCCTCCTAAAGATATGTCTGGCAATAGCTCTAGGATGACTAACTATACAACACCTGGACCTAGCTTACAGGCTATGCAGCAACAAATTGAGATGGATAGATTGAACTCTATTCCATTTAAGAACAATACCGTTGAATTATTTGACAGACAGCGTTACGGAATCTCTAGAGAGTTTGACGGACAAGAGATGGATGGAATGCTTATGGAGAGACCTACAGTTGGAGGTGGAAGAGTTGAGGTAGAGCGTTTTGATATGCCTGGAGGAGGATCTAGTATGTCAAGAACAAGATACAATAATCAAGGACAACCAGTTAGACGAGTTACAAAAGATAAAAAAATAAACTAATAGTTATGAAAAAAATGATGACAGAAAAAAAGACTGGCGAGAAGTATGCAAACAAGTCTGCTAAGATGAAGCACGAGAAGTCTGAGTCTAAAAAAGAGATGGTTAAAGAGTACGGCATGAAGGCTGCAATGAAAAAAGTTGCCAAGAAAAAATGAAAGACTCTAGACTAGAGCGAGCTGGTGTTGAGGGGTTCAACAAACCAAAGAAAACCCCTTCTCACCCAACGAAGAGTCACATTGTCGTTGCCAAGCAAGGCGATCAGATCAAGACAATTCGTTTTGGTCAGCAAGGAGTAAAGACCAATCAGACAGCTGGTCAGCGTGAGGCATTTAAGAGCCGTCACGCAAAGAACATTGACAAGGGAAAGATGAGCGCAGCGTATTGGGCCGACAAGGTAAAGTGGAGCCCAAGCAAGACTGCATCTCCAAGTAAGAAATGGGTTAAGGGATCATAATGAGCGTAGCTAAGAAAAAAAATCCAGAGCTGTGGAGCAAGATTGTTTCAAGCGTAAAGTCAGGAAGCAAGGGCGGTGATCCAGGTCAGTGGTCTGCTAGAAAGGCTCAGTTGGCCGTTGCTAAGTATAAGGATGCAGGCGGCAAGTACGATGGCAAGAAGTCTAGCTCTAACAGTTTGTCTAAGTGGACAAAGCAGGAGTGGACAACAAAGAGTGGCAAGCCAAGCAAGGAGACTGGGGAGAGATATCTTCCTAAGAAGGCTATAGAGTCTTTAAGCTCTAAAGAGTATGCAGCTACAACAAGGGCAAAGAGGCAAGGTGGGGGTACTGGCAGCGTAGTTAAGCAACCTGGAAGCATAGCTAAAAAGACAGCAAAATATAGATCATGATAATAATAAAGAATCATTATGGTTTTGGCGATACGGTCAGGGCCATTACAAAGGCAACAGGGATTGACAAGATTGTCGGAGAGGACTGTGGCTGCAATGAGAGACAAGAAAAGTGGAATAATCCAGACTTACTAATAAACAAGATATTTTATGGGACAGAGCAAGACATCCAAGTACTACGCAAGCAACCCGAAGGCGGCAGAGAAGAGGCGTGAATATCAGAGGGAGCTTAACTCAACTGACTCCGAAAAAAAGTACAGGGCCGAGCACACTAAGGAGCGCAGGTCAAGGGGTATTGACGGAAAGGGAGGACCAGATATTAGTATGAAAAAAAATGGTAAATTTGTACTTGAGTCTCCTTCTAAGAATAGGGCTAGAAACGGAGCCAACGGAAAGAGCGCAAAGAAAAATTAGTAACTTTACAAAAAAAAGATATGCCAGTAATAATACCAGCAGGAACAAAGTTTGAGGCCATTAAGTCTACAACTAATGTCAACAGACGATCAGCGTTAGTAAACGCTAACGATTTAACGTATACCATCGAGGATATTGCTGCCTCAGCAGGTGGTTCGTTTCCTATAACTAATAACTATATACCAAAGGCTAACAATGTTGGTAGTATTGTTGACTCAAGTTTATATGAAGCTGTTGGATTTTATGGTAATAGTTTAAATGGAAATTATGATGGAGGTATAAGTTTATACTATCAATCTTCAGTTCCTTTACTTAATATTTATGGTAGTAGTGTACTTACTTCTTCTGTTGATATCGGAGATGTATATAGTAGTGCTGGACCTGCTTGGGGTATTTCTTTAGCTTCAAGTGCATTAACTACTTTTTTAAATATTTATACAAATGGAGTTAATATTTTATCATTCAATTCTAATTCTGGTCAATATGAATTTGGTGGAGTTACTACTAGGTTTGGCATTACAAATGCTGATGTTTCACAGACTTCATTATTTGTTAGTCCAGATCTTGTAGTTGATATTCTTGGTACTAAATATATTAAAGTACTAGTTAATGGAGTTTATTATAATATTGAATTAGTACCTTAATAAAATGGAAAAAGAACAGGCAATATCAATAATTGAGAGAGCTCTAGACGAGGCTACAAAGAAAGGTGCATACAGCTTGGCTGATATAGTAGCCATTCTAAATGCGTTAAACACTATAAAAAATAACTAAAAATGGCATATCAAAAACTACAACAAAGCAGAGCAGAGGCTGTAACGCCTAGTGACACAGCAAACATACCATACGTTGGATACCCAACAGAGACTTGGCCATGTGTATTGTACTCTGGATCTGGAGGAATCATTAGAGTTTTAACAGCTGGAGGAGATGACGTTACATTTGATAATGTTCCTGCTGGAGTTGTTCTACCTATTCAAGTTATCAGAGTATTTGCATCTACAACTTCTGCAATTGGTATTATAGCACTTTGGTAATATGGCTTACATTAGCAATGAGGGATCTGTCGGTCTAACTTCCACGATACTATACGAGTGCAAGCCTCAGAACGTGTGTGCCATAAACTATGTCAGATTCTCTAATTCAATTAGTAGCTACGAGGTACTTCTACAGAAGTATGATGCATCAACATCAACAACAACTGACATATATACGCTATCATTATCAATGGGCGACACTGTGACTGACGACATGGTTTACATACTACACAAGGATGACCAGTTAATAGCTACAACGAATGACGCTAACACAACATTTATAATTAGTGGTGAAGAGGGACCTAACTTATCATTCTTACGATGCAAGTAACCGACAAGAATGGCAATATATTTGGACCTCATGGACTACAGGTAAATGGGGCTGACGGTAAGCCAAAGACTACTGGAGGAGGAGGAGGATCTAGTCCGCTAACAACAAAGGGCGATTTATTTACTCATAATGCTTCAGCAGATACAAGATTACCAGTTGGATTAAACACTCAAGTTCTACTAGCTGACAGCACAACTTCTACAGGATTAAAGTGGGGAAGTAATACAACTCCAACTCCAACTGGATACTATGCACAATATCAAGATGACATTAGTCAACCATTAGGTGCTGTTAATGTAGGTCAACCTGTTAAGTTTAGGACCATGGACTTCAGCAATGGGGTAACAGTTAACAATGATACTGAGATAACCATAGCTAACACAGGTATATATAACCTGCAATTTTCTTTTCAATATCAGAACACAAGCAGCCAAGACCATGATGTAACAATATGGCTTAGAAAAAATGGCTCGGATGTATTAGGTAGTGCAGGCTTTGTAGCTGTTATCTCATCTCATGGTGGTACACCTGGTCATTGCCTCCCATCTTGGAACTATTTACTTGATGCAGTAGGTGGAGATTTCTACGAGCTGTATTGGAGTGCAACTAGCACACAGGTTACCTTGCACTACTATCCTGGTAGCTTACCTCCCCCATCCGCAGCCTCAGCTATCTTTACTGTTACTCAGCAAGCAGGTATCATGGCAGGCACAGGTATGACTGCATTGAATACATTGACTAGCAGTGTTCAGACCATTAGCACAGGCACTACAGGTAGTGACTTTAATGTGGCTTCTAGTGGTAGCAATCATGAGTTTAATTTACCAACAGCATCAGCTACTAACAGAGGTGCATTGAGTACTACTGATTGGAGTACATTCAATGGCAAGCAAGATACTCTAGTAAGTGGCACCAACATTAAGACAGTTAATGGCAACTCACTACTAGGTAGTGGAAATATAAGTTTACCTAGTAATAAAATAGCTGTAGGCACAAACGTAACAGGTACAACTGCTAATACAATTAGTGCAAATGCCTTACTACCTGCTAACACTTTACAATTAGGTAAGCCTTGTATGATACATATTAAGGCAAGAAGTAGAAGAGTATCAGGAGGAGCAGGAGTAATTTCTTGTGGTATGTATCGAAATACTAGCGTATCTCTAAGTGGTGCTACATTTCTAGGTCAAATACAATTAACTACATCTACTACTTTAGGACAACTTGAAAGGCATTTATTGTGGGATGGGGCAGGTAACATCTCAGGTCAATTTGCAGGTACTTTGGTGTCTGATATGATTAACAATGGTACATATGCAACAAGTGTTATCAATCCTGCAGTAGATAATTATTTTTTATATTCTGTTACTTGCGCCAATGCAGGAGATACAGGACAAATTCAATATGGCTTATACATAATTTATGCTTAATACATTCACATATAACGGAATTGAGTACACTATCACAGGACCTATTGAGGTGATTAGTGATACACAGCTACACGTAGAAACTGATAAGGGAATTATTCTAGTGGATAATACTATGGACATATACGAGGAAATGTTGAAGCTAATAAATTAAATAATTATGGCTATATTTGTAGCCATGAGAACTTTATATTTTATAGCTTTTATATTTCTTATTTCATCGTGTTCTGTAGAGAAAAGACTAGAGAAATATTGCCCATTGTGCACTCAAAAGGATAGCACAGTAACTGTAATAGAGTACAGAGATACTACCATAAATATTCCAGGAGAGACTGTATTTATAGAGGACACTCTTTTCTGCGATTCATTAGGAAATGTATACGCGAGTAGACTATCTGAAAAAGATGGGACAATAATAAAGTTACAGTCTAGAATAAAAAACAATAAGTACAATGTGACAGCTACTGTGGATACGATATACAAAGTTGTTAAAGGAAACACAGTTTATAACACTAAGGTTGTAACTAAGACACAGAAGCCAGAGAGGATAAAATACATACCTTGGTGGGTTAACTTTTTCGCTGTTATTGGTGGTATTGTATTTATTATTTTCATAATCTATTTAATTATAAAAATTGTTAAGAAAAGTATTATACCTATTTCATGAAAGCTCAAATTAACATCTTACTAGCCACCATGCAGAGTAATTGGGTACAATTATTGGCCACTGTATGTACATTTTTAATGCCTATATCAGGATTGCTTTTTTTGGTTGGTTTCGTGATTTTGTTAGATACTATTTCTGGGGTTTGGAAGTCAATTAAAAACAAAGTGCCTATAACTAGCAGAGGGTTAAGTGCAATAATTAGCAAAATGTTGCTTTATGAATTAACGGTTATTCTTTTTTACATGATTGATTTTTTCATACTAAACAACATAATCTTAAAATTTTTCTCAGTGCCTTTGCTTCTAACCAAGATACTCGCACTGATTTTAATTTCGATAGAACTGATGTCGATTAACGAAAATGTAATTGCAGTTAAAGGCTTTAATATTTGGCAAGCAATGAAAAACCTTTTTGCAAGGGCAAAAGATATTAAAAAAGAGGTCGATGAAATTAGATATAAAAAAGATAGTACAGGAGAGATTGGATAGTGACCAATACTTTCCAGAAATCACAGAAAAGTCTCAAATTTATCTTCACCATACAGCAGGAAGTGGTGACGCAGTTGGTGTAAGTAGATTCTGGAATAGCAATGACACTAGAATAGCAACAGCATTTATTATTGGAGACAAGGGTACAATTGTTCAGTGCTTCAGCTCTAAACATTGGGCTTGGCACCTAGGTATTGACTCTGCCGACTTTGCCGTTAAAAAATTACCTTACAGAAATCTTAACAAGCTATCGGTAGGTATTGAAGTGTGCAACTGGGGTCCGCTAAAGCAAAAGAATGGATTGTTTTACACGTATGTAAATAGCATTGTTAAACCTGAAATGGTTACAACGTTAGATGCTCCATTCAAGGGTCATAGACACTGGTACAAATATACTGACAAGCAGATAGAGAGTCTGCGTCAGTTAATTGTTTATCTATGTGAGACATACAATATTCCAACAGAGTATCGTTCAGAGATATTCAATATTGACATTGAGGCATTTAATGGAACACCAGGAATTTACACACATAATTCTGTTAGAAAAGACAAGAGCGATGTATACCCTTGTCCAAGGATGATCGAGATGTTAAAAAACTTAAGCAATGAAATTTAAGAGCAACTGGAATAAAATGATTTCTAGTGGACTAAGCATTAGAATCATTGTTGGGCCTATAAGATTCTTGATCATAGACCTAAACTTCAATAGCGATTTTTATTCGATTACTTTTATTAACTTTACACTTAGAAATAGATGAGCAAAAAAACAACAGATACAAAGACATTTGAGAAAAAGCATATCTCCAGACCAGGAGTTCATGCCAAAACTAAGTCTTCTTCTTTAAAGGCATCTAAGAATTATAAAAAAACATATAAAGGACAAGGACGATGAAAGCAGGTAATTATCAGATAGAGTCACCATCGGTAGATGATTTGTTGTTTGGAACTAGAAATTCAAACGGAACTACTGTAAACTTTAAGATTCAGAACGTACTGGCATTGGCTCAGGCTCCTAGTATTGTGGCTACAAACACATTGATTTCTGCTACTATATCAAATATCAATACATATTTCACTGGTACAGCAGGAGCAAATTTTGCTATTACTCTTCCAACTGCAAGTGCCAACATTAATGGCTTGAAGTATGTTATCATGTCAACAGCTGCAAGACCTACGACAACTTGGGTAACGCCTGGTGGATCTATCGTTGGTGCGCCTGCCTCTCTTACTGCGTTTACTCCTGTTTGTTTTCAGTATGACAATGCAACATTAACTTGGTATATTTCTCTTTAATTTTTTTTTCTGTCTTATATTTTTATTATATTTGTGACGAACTTTAAATAAAATAAAATGAGCGAAAAAAGAATCTCCGAAGAGGAATTAGAAAAACTAAGATCTTTAAATCAAAATTACAGAGACCTTAAGTTTCAAGTGGCTGATATTGAAATTACATTCGAAAGAATGAAAAGCCAGAAGATCTCCACACTAGCCAATCTAGAAACATCTGCATTTGATCTGTCTCAATTCCAAGAGGAATTGGTGTCCAAGTATGGAGACATCAAAATTAACTTACAGACAGGTGAATATAATTAGAAAGATCTCTATTGGTCCAGACTATATGAAGTCTATGCATTACGTTGTAGGTCAGGATGTTCTAAGGGGAAATGGTATCATAGATACTATCCGAATGGAGTCTGACCTATCTATATCTATTTACATCATCAATCAGGACAAAGAGATTGTAAAGTGGAAGAGTTTTTCAAACACTGTTCCAATGTCTATAGAGTATAACATAGATTTTTGATGAGGTCTCCATACAATTTTATTATACAGCCATACAATGGTCGTAGGTATGACAACATACGTAAGTATGGAGATGTAGACTTTATCATTAGTACATCTCAGGAGGATCATACTGTATCAAATAGAATGGGCATAGTTGTTTCTGTGCCCATTAACTATAACGGCCCAATAAATAGTGGGGACATTGTAATTGTTCACCACAACGTGTTCAAGTTTTACTACGACATGAAGGGCAGACAGAAGAGCAGCTGGCATCACTTGTTTGACGATTATTTTATAATTGATTCAGATCAACTTTTTTTATATAAGCATCCAGAAGGAGAGTGGCAGGCACCATCTCCATTTTGTTTCGTTAGGCCAATTCAAAACACAGACAAGGTCATATCAAGCACAGGTGTATTTGAGGATCTTTGGGGAGAGATTGTTTATTTTAATGAAGACCTAAAAGAGGTTTCAAAGGGAGATATTATTTCTTTCTCACCTGATAGTGAGTACGAGTTTAGAATTGACGATGAGATATTATATAGAATGTACAACAAGAACATATGTCTAAAAAAATAGAGTTAATAAATGCAGCAAAGGTAGCGGTAGATGAGCTGATCAAAGTGCTACGTGAGCCAATAATAACTCACGCTGAGGACGACATCACTGCTGACAAGCTAAAGAATGCGGCCTCCGCAAAGAGACTGGCGTTTGAGGATGCTGTGTATATGCTTGGAAAGATAGAGGAAGAGGAGAACAAACAAAATCCACAGCCAGTTGTACAAGTAGATTTCGGAAGATCTGGATTTGCAGAGGGAAGGGCAAAGGCAAAGAATGGAAAATAATTTATACACAATACTTGAGGATCATATCAGCAAGTCCACTGTTTCTAATAAGAACAAGAGGGCGAACTGGGAGTATGGGTATAACAAGGATCAAGATGTAGTTGTAATCTCTAAGGACGGAAGGATAGGAGAGGTTTACAATATAGCTGGACTAAAGGTTGCGTTGCCAGCTGTTCCAGAAAAGGTAGAGGACAGGGGTGGCAATTGGCAGCCAGAGGAGTATCCAAAGGAGCTTCAAAAGATAAAGACAATATTTGACTGGAACAGAAAGGACAACGTATTCAAGAGTCAGTATGTTGACTACATAGAGTCAGAGTTTGATCGAAGGGAGAACGGAATGTGGTTCATGAACAATGGTAAGCCTACATACATAACAGGCACTCACTACATGTACTTACAGTGGACAAAGATTGATATCGGTCTTCCTGACTTTAGGGAGTCCAACAGAATCTTCTTCATATTCTGGGAGGCGTGCAAGTCAGACAACAGATCATTTGGAATGTGCTACCTAAAAAATAGACGTTCAGGCTTTTCTTTTATGAGTTCTGCCGAGACGTGCAATACGGCCACAGTAGTTCGTGACTCAAGAATAGGTATATTATCAAAAACAGGTGGAGATGCAAAAAAAATGTTTACAGACAAAGTCGTTCCGATCATTAGGAATTATCCGTTTTTCTTTAAACCTATACAGGATGGTATGGATAATCCTAAGACTGAGTTGGCTTTTAGGGTTCCTGCTAGTAAGATTACTAGAAAAAATATGGACGAGGAGAAGACGGACGATATCGAAGGTCTGGACACAACCATAGACTGGAAGAATACAGCAGACAACAGCTACGATGGTGAGAAACTATTGTTGTTGGTTCATGACGAAAGCGGTAAATGGGAGAAACCAGAGAACATATTAAACAACTGGCGTGTAACAAAGACTTGTTTGCGATTAGGTGCTAAGGTTATTGGTAAGTGTATGATGGGTTCAACGTCAAATGCATTACCAAAGGGTGGAGAGAACTTCAAAAAGCTATACAACGATAGCAACATAAGCACTAGGTCTGCAAATCACCAGACAAAGAGTGGGTTGTATTCTTTGTTTATTCCAATGGAGTGGAATGTTGAGGGCTACATCGACAAGTACGGTTGGCCTATATTCGAGAACCCAGACAAGCCCATTCTAGGTATAGATGGAGAGATGATACACACAGGTGTAATAACTTGGTGGAACAATGAGGTAAACGCATTGAAGTCCGATGCAGACGCATTAAATGAGTTCTACAGACAGTTCCCTAGGACAGAGTCTCATGCATTTAGAGATGAGTCCAAGCAGTCTGTATTCAATCTAACAAAGATATACCAGCAGATAGACTATAACGACTCCCTTATCAAGGAGAGATTCTTGACGAGAGGTTATTTTCACTGGAAGGATGGACAGAAAGACTCAGAGGTTGTATGGACCCCAGACAAGAATGGTAGATTTTTAGTTTCTTGGGTACCTAAGAAGGATTTAAGAAATAATGTAATAACAAGAAATGGTAAAAAATATCCAGGAAACGAACATATGGGGTCGTTTGGTTGTGACCCTTACGACATATCAGGAGTTGTTGGGGGAGGTGGCTCTAATGGTGCTCTCCATGGTATGACAAAGTTTCATATGTCTGAGGCACCTACAAATGAATTTTTTCTCGAGTATATCGCAAGACCTCAGACGGCTGAGATATTCTTTGAGGATGTTTTAATGGCGTGTGTATTCTATGGCATGCCTATACTTGCAGAGAACAATAAGGCTAGGCTTTTGTATCACTTTAAGAATAGAGGTTACAGAGCATTTTCGATAAATAGACCAGACAAGAACTTAAATAAGCTGTCAAAAACAGAGCTGGAGATTGGTGGTCTTCCTAACTCAAGCGAAGACATTAGGCAGGCTCATGCGTCATGCATAGAGTCGTATATTGAGGAGTACGTAGGATTTGATACGGAGGGAACGTATCGTGATACTGATAGTATTGGATCTATGTATTTTAATAAAACCCTAGAAGATTGGGCTAGATTTGATCCAGGAAATAGGACTAAACACGATGCCTCCATAAGCTCAGGATTAGCAATCATGGCCAATAGAAAACATATGTTCACACCTGAGAGAAAAGAATCAAAAATTAGTATTAAATTTGTGAGATATAATAACCAAGGATCGCAAAGCAAAATCATAGAATAGAATGGAAAAACCATCTGTAATAATTTATCAAAACCCTTTCCCAGGACAAATGGTCTCGGACGAGGAAAAGCAAACCATGGAATATGGGCTTAGAGTTGGTAAAGCCATTGAGGGCGAATGGTTTAAAAGAAAGAACAATACTTGTAGATTTTACGATCAGTGGGGTGAATTTCATAGACTTCGACTTTACGCCAGGGGCGAACAACCTATACAGAAGTACAAGAACGAACTCTCTATAAATGGGGATATGTCCATGTTGAACTTGGACTGGACTCCAATTCCTGTTATACCAAAATTTGTAGACGTAGTTGTTAACGGTATGTCTGACAGACTGTTTGAAGTTCGTACAGAGGCTCAAGATGTAATGTCTGCCGAGAAGAAGAATGTATTTCAAGAAATGATTGAGGGCGACATGATCGCTAAAGACTTCTTGACAATGACAAAGGAGCAGTTTGGTGTAGATGCGTTTAATGTTAATCCAGAAGAATTACCATCTACAGAGGAGGAGCTAGAGCTGTACATGCAGATTAAGTACAAGCCAAGTATTGAGATCGCAAATGAGGTTGCTATTGATACTATCTTTGAGATGAACAGGTATGACGACTTGAGAAAACTAATGAACTATGATTTAGTTACGTTAGGAATATCTGTCGTTAAGCATTCATTTCTTGTTAATGATGGTCTTAAACTTGAGTACGTAGATCCAGCCAACTGGATTCATAGCTACACAGAGAAGAACGACTTTTCTGACTGCTACTACTTTGGTGAGGTTAAGCAGATGCACTATACAGAGCTACTAAAGATAGATCCAAATTTAACTCCAGAGCAATTAAATGAGATCAGGAATTCAAGCTCTGCGTGGTATTCTTATTTTCCTATTATTAGAAATTATCAAGATGACTACTTTTTAAATGAGGTTGTAACATTAATATATTTCAACTACAAGTCAAGCCATAAGTTTGTATGGAAAAAGAAAATGTTAGAGAACGGAGGGGAGAGAGTAATTAGAAAGGGTGAAGACTTTAATCCACCAATGGAGGACGGAATGCAGTTTGAAAGAGTTGAGGCCGTTAGAGATGTTTGGTATGAGGGTGTACTTGTAGCAGGTAGCAACATTGTCCTTAAGTGGGAGATGATGAAGAATATGGTTAGACCTAAGTCTGCATCTCAAAGAGCATATCCTAACTACATATGTCATGCCCCTAGAATGTACAAGGGTAATGTTGAGTCATTGGTTAGACGAATGATCCCATTTGCCGATCAGATACAGTTAACTCACTTAAAGCTGCAACAAGTTATGGCCAGAGTTGTGCCTGATGGTGTTTTCATAGACGCTGATGGAATCAATGAGGTTGACTTAGGTACAGGTGGTGCGTACACTCCAGAGGACGCTTTAAAGCTATACTTCCAGACAGGTAGTGTTATCGGTAGAAGCTACACTAGAGATGGTGAGTTTAACAATGCTAGAATTCCTATTCAAGAGTTGAGCACAAATAGTGGGCAGTCAAAAATGAGTGCTCTTATTGGTAGCTATAATCATTACCTAAATATGATTAGAGACGTTACTGGAATAAGCGAGGCAAGAGATGGTAGCATGCCACATCCTGACGCATTGGTTGGTATTCAAAAACTAGCTGCGCTTAATTCAAATACTGCTACAAGACATATCTTAGAGTCTAACTTAAACATAACAAAAAGATTGGCCGAGTGTGTGTCAATTAGAATTGCAGATATACTAGAGTTCTCCGATTTTGCAGAAGAGTTTTCTATGCAGATCGGTAAATATAATATGTCTATACTTGACGAGATTCGTGATCTATATCTATTTGACTTTGGTATTTTTATCGACATGGCTCCAGACGAGGAGGAGAGACAAATGCTTGAGGCTAATATTCAAGTAGCATTGCAGCAGCAGACAATTGATCTAGAAGATGCCATCGACATCAGAAACATCAAGAACATTAAGTTTGCGAATGAGATGTTGAAGATGAAGAGGAAGAAAAGACTTGAGAATCAACAAAAGCAGAAGGAGATGGAATATCAAATGCAGATGCAGACTAATATTCAAACTCAGCAAGCAGCAGCAGAGTCAAAAGCACAAATGATGCAGATGGAGTCTCAGTCTAAAATGCAGCTTAAAGAGGCAGAAGCTAATTACGAGATAATGAAAATGCAAGCAGAGGCTCAACTTAAGAGAGAGCTAATGGATGTAGAGTTTCAGTATAACATGCAGCTAAAAGGTATGGAGGCTGATGCGATTAAGAAGATAGAGAGTGACAAGGAAAAGGCAAAAGACAAACGAGTTGATCTTCAGGCTTCTAGACAATCGGAGCTAATAAACCAACGAAAAAACAATCTGCCTCCAATTGATTTTGAGAGCACAGAAGACACGTTAGACGGATTTGATTTAGATTCATTTGGACCAAGATAATTATGGCATATATAGAACACAATTTTTTTCCTTTAAAAGTATTCGTAAGAAACGAGTACATGTATCAATTTACTAAAGGGCATGGCGAGTTTACTCCTGCGGTAATAATGTCAGTAAGATGCATGCCTGGTCAGGCGGCATTGTTTCAAGTATTACTAGAGAATGGTGTGATGAGAGATAAGCTTCCATCACATGCGTTGCTTCTAGAGCCAAAGACTCCAGATCCAGATCTGCCATTTCATTATCTTCAGATATGGAACTGTTTCTCTTACAACTTTACTTTGCTTCATTTATCTTATGTATATGAGACTAAAGTTGACGTGTACATGAAGGATCGTAAGTGGTATTCTGGAGAATATTATGCTACAATAAATTGGGGATCAAATGATTTAAACACAGACTTGTCTTTAGCAGAAGATCCGCTAGAACATAAGAGTCATCATATTATTTTACTTGATAATGGACAAATAGCTCTTCAACCAAACAATAGGATTAAATGGTCAGAGCCATCTTTTGTTACAAAACCATTTCCAGAAAAGCCAGATTACTTAGTAAATAATCAATGTTTTAATTGTGAAAGCTATGAGAAATGGCATACTGAAGATTCTCAAGTAATGTTCTATGAAAATGAATGAAAATTTTTGTTAACTTTGTAAAAAAAATTAAATTAATTAAAAATGGAAGGAGATATTAAAGTTAGACTTATAGATTCAGAAGAAAAATCTGTTGCAGAGGTAGAAGCACAATTATTAAAGCAACATGAAGAGAATACAGGTGTGTCGGTTGAGCCTACAGAGACAGTTGATACTGTCATTGTTCAGCCAGACACCGTAGATACAATTGTTACAGAAAACAATGACACATCAGTTAGTGATGACATTGATGAAAATAAAGTTCTTTCATATATTGGTAAACGGTACAATAGAGAGATCAGCAACTTGGAAGAGTTGTTTGAGCAGAGACAACAGAACGAAGATCTTCCAGAAGATGTTTCTGCGTTTCTAAAGTACAAAAAAGAAACAGGACGTGGAATCGAAGACTTTATTCGTTTGAATAAGGACTACGACACCATGGACGAAGAGTCTTTGCTTTTTGAATATCAAAAAGAACAAAATCCAGACTTAGATGCTGAAGACATTCAGTTTGATATTAAGGATAGGTTTTCTTATGATGAAGATTACGATGATGATAAAGAAATCAAAAAGCGTAAATTAGCAAAGAAAAAAGAGCTCTCAAAAGCTAAGAAGCATTTCAACGATCTAAAGGATCAATACAAAGTACCACTTGAGTCAAGGGAGACGTTTGTTCCTAAAGAAGAGAGGGATGATTATGATGCTTACAAGAGAAATAAGGAGTCCTATCGTTCTAGTGAAGAAGAAAATGCAAAGAGGTCTGAATACTTCAGTAATAAAACTAAAGAATTGTTCTCTGACAAATTTGAAGGTTTCAAATTTAACATAGATGACAAGAAAAAATTAGTTTACAAACCTGGAGATCCAAAGTCCTTGGCAAATGATCAAAGTGATTTAAGAAGTTTTGTTTCTCAATTTCTTGATGACAATGGTTATCTTTCCGATGCAGAAGCTTTTCACAGGTCTATTTCGATAGCTAAAAACCCTGACAAGTTTGCTAAATTCTTTTATGAAAAGGGGATGGCAGATGCAGTTGTTGAGGTGTCCAGAGAGTCTAAAAACATTGACATGACTCGACAGGCAACTCAAGTTACTCCAAGTGAGGGCGTACAAGTTAGAGTTCTAGATCAGGACAGGGGCAACAGGTTAGTGATTAAAAAACGTTAAACTTTTAAAATTTATAAAAAATGGCTGGAACATTATCAGTGAGTCCAGGGGTACAGATTACTCCGAGCTCAGTAAAGGCAACATTGCCAACAAACTATATTACAAACTTCGATTTCTTAAATCAGTATCTTCCTGATACTTATGAGCAAGAATTTGAGCGTTATGGTAATCGATCTATCGCATCTTTCTTACGTATGGTAGGTGCAGAACTTCCTTCAAACTCCGACTTAATCAAGTGGGCAGAGCAAGGACGTTTACATACAAAGTACACTAATGTTATTCCATCATCAGCAGCTGCATCTGATACGGCAATTTTTACAATGCCAACAACAGTCCCTGCTACTGTATGTAACTTTAGAGTAAATCAAACAGTATTTATTTCATCTCAATCAGTAGCTGCAAACTCTGCAAAAGGTGTTATTAGTGCTGTAGCTGCAAACGGATCTACATTTACTGTTGAGTTTTATAATGCATCTGGTTCTCCATTTACTCAAACTACTGAACTTGTAACTGTATTTGTTTACGGATCTGAGTTTACTAAAGGTTCTTCTGGAATGATTGGATCTTTGGAGGCTAAAGATGACTTCTTTGAGTGTAAGCCTGTAATTATCAAAGATAACTACACTGTATCTGGATCTGATATGGCTCAAATTGGTTGGGTTGAGGTTACAACTGAGAACGGTGCTACAGGATACCTTTGGTACATGAAGTCTGAGCACGAAACTCGTCTACGTTTTGAGGACTATCTTGAAATGACAATGGTTGAAGGAGTTCCTGCACAAGCTGGTTCTGCTGCGAGCACTTTCTTGACTGCTCCGCTTTCTCAAGTACAGCCTGGTGCTGCTGGTACTCAAGGTATGTTTGACACTATTGAGACTCGTGGTAATGTTTGGTCTGGTGGTAATCCATCTGCATTGGCTGACTTTGATACTATCATTCAACGACTTGACAAGCAAGGTGCTATCGCAGAAAACGTATTGTTCTTAAATCGTCAGTTCTCTTTCGATATCGATGATATGTTGGCTGCTCAAAACTCTTACGGAGCTGGTGGTACTTCTTACGGTTTGTTTGATAACAGCGAGGAAATGGCTCTTAACTTAGGATTCTCTGGATTCAAAAGAGGTTATGAGTTCTACAAGACTGACTGGAAATACTTAAACGATGCAACGCTTCGTGGAGGTCTAGTTGGTGGTGTAGTTAACGGAGTGTTAGTTCCTGCTGGTACAACAACTGTTTACGATCAAATTCTTGGTAAAAATGCTAAACGACCATTCTTACATGTTCGTTACCGAGCTTCTGAGACTGAGGATCGTAGATACAAAACTTGGATGACAGGTTCTGCTGGTGGTGCTGCAACTAGTTCTTTAGATGCAATGGAAGTTCACTTCCTATCTGAAAGAGCTCTTTGTACACTCGGTGCAAACAACTTCTTCATCTTCAAGGGATAATTAGAAAAATAGGGAGGGGCCTTTGTGCCTCTCCTTTTTTTATTGTTAATAAATTAAATTATATAAAATGAATACAAAAAAACACGTGCTCGAAGCAAAAGATAGAATTTACGTTCTTAAATCCGAAAAAACACCATTAACTTATTTCTTAGCGTCAAAGGACACTCCTAGAAAAAGATTACTTCATTATGATGAAGAAACAAATACTAGTAGAGCTCTTCGTTATGCTAGAAATTCAAACACACCATTTCAAGATGAGCAAGGCGACAATGTTATTATTGAGCCAGTAATTTTTGAAGATGGAATTTTAAATGTCCCAAAATCAAACCCTGTATTGCAACAGTTTTTATATTATCATCCTGGACATGGATCTGAATTCTATGAGTTTGATAAAGATAAAGACGCTCAACAAGAGATTAAAAGCATGCACGATGAGTTAGATGCACAGTTGATCGCTAGAGAGATGGAATTTGAAGAGTTGGAGCCAATTGCTAGATTGTTGTTGGGTGGTTCTGTTGACAGCATGAAAACATCTGAAATTAGACGAGATATGATGCTGTACGCTAAGAGATATCCTCAAGATTTTATGGAGGCCATTAATGATCCAACTGTCAAAGTCACAAGCTATGCTTCAAGAGCATTGACTGATGGATACTTATCATTTAGAAACAATAAGAAGGAGATCTATTACAACTTGAAGGACAACAAGAAAAAACTTCTTACCGTTCCTTTTGGAGAGGATCCAGTATACTTATTGTCATCTTACTTGCAATCTGATGAAGGATTAGATCTGTACAAATTTCTTGAAAATAAGTTCTCTGAAAATTAGTATATTTGTGCTATTATTCACCCATTAATTTTTTACAAAATGGAAAAGTTTTTAAGATTCCCTATTTCTGGGAGCACATTTATCTTAGTATCTGTTACTAACATTGCTTTAATTAGTCAGCTTACTGGTACTACTACTGCAATTTATTACAAAAGTGGTGGTTCTGCTACTGATGTTGTAACAATTACTCACGCATCTTTAGCTAATGATGGATTTCGTGATTTTGTTCAAAATCAAGTTTTATCTGCACTAGAGACATCTTGGACTAATGTTGCTTTAACAGTAGATCCTCCAGTAGCTGTATCTGGTATTGCTATTGCTTAATAGCAATTGTTTTTTATTAAGAAAGGCACTCTCACAAAGTGCCTTTTTTTATTTATCTTTGTAAAAAAGGATTCCAATGATTAATGAGGTTCGAAATAATGTAATGTTCATATTGAACAAGGACAATAGGGGTTACATCACGCCTATGGAGTTCAATACATTTGCAAGACAGGCCCAGCTAGATATATTTACCAAGTATATGAGCGAGTATAGCAACGCTATTATCAAACAAAATGCAAGGTACCATGGTGAGGGATACGCAAACAAGGCTAAGATCATATCAGAGTTTCTTGATCGATTTTCTGAATACAGCACAATGCAATATAACTCTACTAATGCAAACTTATACGTTCCAACTGATTGTTATTATATAGAGAAATTGATATACAACAACAACACAGAGATAGACAGAGTTGACCACAGTAAAATATTGAATTTGTTAAATTCAAATTTAACTGCTCCTAATGTTTCTTATCCATCTTACATACTTACATCTGCTGGATCTTCATATATTCCTGGTACTATTTTAGTTTATCCTAACTCATTAATGAATCCAATAGCCCCTCCAGCGACTGCTACCAATGTTCAGATGAGATATATAAGATATCCTAGAGATCCAATGTGGACATGGAACACAATACAAGGGGGAGAGCCATTGTTTAATCCAACAGATGCATCTTACAAAGATTTTGAGATTCCTTACTCTGAGTTGCCTTCACTGGTTTCAAAGATACTTCAGTATTCAGGAATGTCAATAAGAGAGTCAGAGGTGGTTCAAGGTGCAAAGGCAGAAGAATTACAGACAGAACAACAAACACAATAGTAAATGTCATATATAACTAATTATCAGTATTACAACAATAGTGGAAACCACCCAGAAGACGCTAACTGGGGTGAGTATCAGTATGTTACTATGAAGGACTTGATTAATAACTTCATGTTAATGTACGTTGGTAATGATAAGTTAGTAAACAATGTTGACATATACAACATACGATTTCACGCAAAAAGAGCGATACAAGAGATCAATTATGACGCACTTAGAAACATTAAAGCCATAGAGAAGGATCTAGGAGAAGACTTAAAGATGATTCTTCCACATGACTTTGTTAATTACATTAGAATTTCTTTATTAAGAGACGGTGTTTTAATTCCATTGGTAGAGAGTCGCACAGCTATAACGGCCAAGGCATACTTACAAGATAATGACTTGAATATTGTTTTTGACTCAAACGGAGAGATTGTTACAGGTACGTCAAAGCTAGATATTTTAAGACAGAATAAGCAGTTATATACTGGTGCTGGACCATACAACGGTTCATACGGATGGGCATATGATGGTGATTGGTATTTTGGATACGGAATTGGCAGACGCTTTGGAATGGAAACTGACAACGCAAACCGAAACCCTCGGTTCACAATCAACAGCGCAGCAGGCGTTATTGATTTTACAAGTGGAGTTGAGTATGGCAGAATTGTTTTAGAGTACGTGTCTGACGGCATGGAGAACGGTGACGACTCCAAGATAAGCATCAATAAATTAGCAGAGGAATACATCTACTCATACTTGAAGTGGGCCGTATTGAATAATAAGACTGGCGTTCAAGAGTATATCATTAGAAGAGCCAAAGATGAGAAGTCTGCCAATCTAAGAAACGCTAAAATAAGATTAAGTAACTTACATCCTTCTAGGCTATTGATGAGCATGAGAGGAAAAGATAAATGGATTAAATAGGTATGGCTGATATTACAAGAACATTTGAGAAGGCCATAATGAACCAAGATCTCGATGAGAGGTTGTTGCCTAATGGTATGTACAGAGACGCTACGAATGTCACTGTATTTAGTTATGCCTCTGGTAACATCGGTGCCGTTCAGAATGCTCTAGGGAATACTCTAAAGGGTAATATTGCATCGGCAGTAACAACCCCCATAATAACAAATGCAATAGTTATTGGAGCTGTTGCCTATGAGCCAAAAAGTTTGATATATTGGCTTGTAACGTGTGATCAATTTGACGGTATATTTGAGTATAATATTCAAACAAATCAGACGATTAGAGTTCTTCAGTGTTCCAAGCCTAACCCTGGTAGCCCATTGAATTTCAACAAGGACCATATCGTTACAGGTATAAACTATATAGAGGGACAAGACGACAATAATTATTTATTTTGGACCGACAACTATAACCAACCTAGGAAAATTAATATAAACAGGTGCAAGGGATACCTTGCCGATGATCCGTTAATTGCAAAAGATATAAACGTTATCTTGGCACCCCCATTAAACTCTCCTTATGTATTAATGTCTCAGGACAACAACCCTGACTCGACAAATTTAAAGGAGAAGTTTGTATACTTCAGCTATCGATATAAGTATTCTGACAATGAGTACAGCTCTATGGCACCATTCTCTGCTGTTGGATTTAACGCAGGTTCATTTGGAATCGACTACGAGACAGGTGATAACCTAGGAATGGTCAACAAGACAAATAGAGTGGACATTCATTTTGAGACTGGAAATGAATTTGTTACTGAGATTCAGCTATTAGTTAGAGATACAAGAAGTTTAAATGTAATGATTATTGAGTCATTCAATAAGAATGATCTAAACATTCCAAATAACTCAACTCACTCATTTACATTTAGAAACAACAAGATATACGGAACTTTATCTAACGAGCAGGTTACCAGATTGTTTGACAATGTACCACTAAAATCTTTGGCTCAAGACTTTATCGGAAGCAGGCTTATATATGGTAATTACTTACAGTTTAGAAATATATCTGACTGTAACGATGTAGACATAAGCATGAACTTTACTGTTCAATATGCATCTGAGATAATAACTGACAATAATCCAAAGAGATCTTTTAGAAGCGACAGAGACTATGAGGTGGGTATAGTTTATACTGACGAGTTTGGAAGGATGACAACCGTTCTTACGCCAGCATTGAGCAACCTAAATAACATACTAAGCAACTCTGTATATATTCCTCCAAGTCAGTCAAATACTGCTAATAGCTTGCAGGTTGAGATAAAGCATGCTCCACCATGCTGGGCAACAAACTATCGTCTAGTCATAAAACAACCTAAGCACGACTACTATAATATATTTCCTAGAATATATGTGTCTCAAGGATTGTTTAGATATTTTTTAATTAATGAGTCAGATCGAGATAAGTTTGCTGTTGGAGACTATATAATAGTAAAGGCCGCTGCCAATGGTCCTACACATTCAAACAAACAATATAAGATACTTGAGTTTGAGCTAAAGGCTGCTGGATTTGTTTTAAATGCTCCAGAGGGACTTTACTTTAAGATAAAAATTGATCCCAATGAAACTGGATTATTTCCTGCATCTGGAACTCAAGTTTTTTCATGGACAACTCAGGCTACTAATCAATTGAATTCGTGTGGTGGAAGTGAAAAAAATTCTATACTTCCTCTTACATATCCAACGCAAGCACCTAGATATCTTTCAAAACCAGTTTTTTATGGTTCTTCAGGTTCAGATGCAGGTGCCTTATCAACAGTTATAACAAATCAATTTACAACTGGATCTCCATCACTTCCAGTAATAGGTGCTGGAGCAATGAGTGGTCAATATTATGGGACAAAAGACTTGAGATATACCATAGAAATAAAACCTGGAAACAAGTTTAATTATACCGTAGACTTATATGGAGCATCAAACTGGATTGAGGTAAATGATGTGCCTATTGTTATTGGACAAGTGTACAGAATAAAAGTTCCAGGAATTTCCGCTTCTTTTGGTGGTTATGGATCTTTTTATCCTACTAATCCTATATTAAATCCAAACGCTTTTGGAGCTGCATTTTTTATACAGTTTAATAGTTCTTCATATTCAGTTGGAGACAAATGGAAAATAGGCGGAAGATCAACAGCATCTCCAGGTGGTAATTATTTTGGATCTTCAAGTATTACAAATAGCACAGCATATTCTAATAGCCAAGGTTTAAACGGTGGTATGGCAATATTGAGTGGTCAATTTGCTGGACCTATATACGCAGGAGCGTCTATAAGCATAAGGGTTAAAAATGATAGATGGAACTCAAGTGCTTACTCAGCTGTTCAGTCATTTACATCTCCTCAAGAATATAAAAATATAGAGGAATGGTTTGTTGAGTCAGGTGCTTGGGTATCTTTTCAGTCTACAACACCAAATGGTGTGTCTCAAGGGGCAAAGGCCATATGGTTTAGAGAGACATCTGGCCCTGTAACATTAAGTGCTCCATCGCAAGGAAATATTACAAATTCTACTGCACTCGTCCCTACTTCGCCAAGGGTGAGTATGCTTATGATGGGATGGGGTAGCAACCAAGGATGCAAACAAAATATATTTGAGGTTGAATTTATTGTTAATCAGATAACACCATCTTCAGCAATTATATGTGAAACCGTCCCACTAGAGACTGATGTTGATATATTCCATGAGCTATCAAAAACATATCCTATTATAAACAAAAAGCATATATCAAGATGGTTCTTTAGTACAATGTCTCTTTCTGGTGGAGGAACTAGGTTGAGGCAGACGACAAAAGAATGGGCTCATTACTTTAGTGTTGGTGAAACTGTATACGTAAAAGCAACTGGTGTTGTGCCAAATACACAATTTACAATTGTAAGTATACCAGACAGGTACTCTATAGTTGTCAGTCCAGCTATATCACTACCTCCTAGTTATCCTGGTTCTGTGTCGTACACATTATATGAGCAAGATCAAACATCTGTAACAAATGCAGCTAAAATTCAGATAAACTACCCTAAATATCCAAACAGTAATTACAATTCGTTTACATATAAATCAGGATTAGAGAGCTATAGAATTAAGGATGCGTTTAATGCTGCAAAAATGGAGTATAGTATTAGAGCTACAACTATTATAGAGGACTACGAAGAAGAGCGAAAGTTTGCTTCGTTGACTTATAGTGGTGTTTTCCAAGCTACAACATCAACAAACAGATTAAATGAATTCAACCTATCTCTGGCTAATTTTAAGAATTTAGATAAGAGATATGGAGGTGTTCAAAAACTAAAGGCTAGGGATACAGATCTTTTAACGTTGCATCAAGACAAGGTTACATCTGTTTTGTATGGTAAAAACTTATTATATGATGCAGTAGGTGGAAGCCAGATAGCATCTATACCAGAGGTATTGGGTAACCAAGTTGCATATCCAGGAGAATTTGGAATTAGTAATAATCCAGAGAGCTTTGCAACATGGGGAGATGTGTCTTATTTTGCAGATGAAAAAAGAGGATCTGTATTAAAGCTAGTAGGAACAGAGGTTTCTGAGATATCAAATTTAGGTATGGGATCATTTTGGATTGACACGATGAGTCTTAATCCTGCAAACTTTAAGTTTGGTGGATTTGATCCATACAACGGATTATACTTTCTTAGTATTTCATCTAGGGAAAGGCGAGCTTGCGACTTAACATTGAGTCCTTCTTTTAGAAATGTTACATCTAGCACATCTCCTGGTCAAGTGTTTATGTTTTCCATAAATAGTACTGCATCATATTGGCAAGTAAATTTAGTTGATAATGGTTTTGGAACTAATTGGGTAACATTACAAACAATGACTGGATCTTTTTCTCAATTAGTATACGCATTATACGCATCAAATCCTGGTATGTCACCAAGAAGTGTTATCTTTAGGGTCAGTTATTGCGACACACTAGTGAAGGATTTCATTTTAACTCAAGGTGGTGCAAGTGCTCCAATTGTTGTAATACCAATGGTAAATGGATAAGATATGATGACAAAACAATCTTTTGAGTACACTGGCAGTGATGTATATGATATCGACAATGTTGTTATTAGTAACAATAATATTGCTGTTTTCGATGCATTAACTGGCGTAGGTGGTGTTGATTATATTCCATATAATGGTTCTACAGTTATTATAAAGGCAGGAGACAATACTGGCGTATTTCAAGAGCTTGCCCCAACATTAAATAACAAGCTATACTACTATGTTTCTGATATATTATATTCGTCTGATGATCAAAGCACGATCGCATCTATTGCTACTGAGATTCCTGTTACATATTCTTCAGGTGAATTTACTGGTACATTTGTGTTTAGCAATCCAAATAACTATCCATACCTTTATCTATTCTGGGACTACAATGACTCAATCGATCAGTCCACAAATGTATCTTACATTGGTGTAACAGATGAGAGGCCGATAAACTGGAATATCGGTAGTGGTATCGGTGTGGCAGGAATTAACTACAACTCACTAGATACTCCAACACGATTTCAAATAAAGTGGAGCGATACAATCGTTGCCGACTCAGGGTATGTTGGCTTAAATACACTTACGAATTACAATGATTTAATTAGTGCAGGTGTTGATCCTTTAGACATAAACTTATCATTCCCATACAACGGATTAGTAAACAATGGCAATGGTGCATTAAGGTTTAAGAAAAGCAATGCTGCCGTTACGAGCGCAGAGATAATTGTTTCGTCTCCAATAACTACATCAACGTGGATCGTAAATAAAGTAGACCCATACCTAACTCAGTTCTATATTGATACTGCTGATGGCATTCCTTCAGATGTATGCTTTCAGTGCCCAGTAAACGCATACTATCACAACGGATTCAATTTAACTCCACTATTTGGTGACGTGATATACACAGACTCTCTTGGTGCAAATGTGTACAATGGAAACGATGCGTATCATATGATAGGCATTGTGTCTTGTACTGTTCCTAGTCCTATAAATAAGTCATATGTATTGGTTGATCAAAATGGTTTAGTCAACGATGTTAGTACATGTAATTGTCCTGATACAAGTGTTCCGATCATAACACAGGGAGATGTGTACATAAACATAGGCGAAAACATAAACATACAAATAGCATCTCTGGGAAATGCAAGTTTATTTAACCTCGTTGGGACTTGCTATAACTACACACTAAGCAGTTTAAACAAGTCAAGCGTATTTAGTTACACTGACTGTAATGATATTGATAGATATATTACTGTAAGCTCATTAACAGACAGGTCTATATGTTCATCTACGACACCAGTTTTGGTTAGTGGAACAGGTACATTTGTCACAAGTGGTCAGTGCAACGAGTACTCACTTGCAAGTGGAATTACGTTTGATCAGAGTGGTTATATATCAGGTTCGGCACAAGAGCTAAAGAATTTTTCTTTCTCTGTAACTGCTACCAATTGCTTTGGTACCAGTTCGCCTGCTACTATTAATGTGTTTGTATCTAAGGGTGATGCCCTAGCACCTTTCTTGGTAGATGTTCAACAATATAAAGAGAAATCGTCTGATTGTTGTAGCATAACCCCTAGCTTCTCTATTCTATATTTTAATGGTGCATTTCAGATACCTAATCTAAGAGATAGAATATTTAACGATCAAAATGGAGATCAGTTTTTTAATGGTGGTGACTTCTGGTATTACATTGACAAGTCTGACTATGTCATGAGGATAGACAATGATGGTTACGTTGTAGAGCTATCAATATGCCCTGGAAGTACTACTACCACTACCACTACAAGCACAACCACAATACCAATTGTAGGAGAGTATTATGAGGCAACATCTTGTTTTGACAACTCTACAACGGCTGTACTATTGGACGTTACTTCATCTTTGATTTCATTGGGAGATGTTGTTAAGACTGATGACGGAAATTGCTGGACAATTGACAGCAACTCTACTGGTGGATTCCCTTACTTTTACATTGAGAATCCAGTAGTTATTTACTCTGGATGTTCATCTTGTACAGGGACCACAACAACAACATCTAGCACAACTACAACAACATTGCCTCCGATATCGTCATTTAACATGGACGGAACGACATCTTTCTCAGATGATTATACTGCATGCACCACAGGTGGCGTTACTACAACTTTCTATCACTTTGGTGCATACACAATGCCACTTGTTGGAGACATTGTATACTCAGACGCACTTTGTACAGTCTTTTTCGATGGTGGTTTTAATTGGTTTATTGCTGACGATGGGGTTAACACGTATGCTGTTCATATAGCAAACACTGGACAAGTATTGAACATAAACGCATGCAGCGTTGTTACTACTACTACTACCACTACAATGGTTCCTCTATTTTATTATAATGCAGAGATATGTTCGTCACCTGGCCCTACGTATCTATTGTTTTATCAAGGCTTCACATCGTTTTCTATTGGAGACATTGTCAAGGGGGACGATGGCGTGTGTTACAGAATTATGTCTGTCGGAACTCCTGGAACGCCTGTGGCAAATATTTTCTTCTTGTTTCCAAACTGCTCTAGCTGTATTGGAACAACTACCACAACGAGCACTAGTACCACCACAACCTCTACCACTACCACTACAACAACAACTACTACTATAAGACCGTTATTCGCTGTGCTGTGTAACTTCGGAGACATTGGAGATGTGTGTTCGTCTCCTGCCATAACATACTATGTAGATGGTCCGTTGGGTGGCATTGGAAATAATATCTATACGAGCACCAGCTTGAGTGATATTGCTCCAGCAAATTATTATAAGGTGTTTACATCATCAACAGCACACGAGTGGGACGGACTTTCTTGGACTGGAAATACTAAAGATTGTTAATGAATAAAATGAAATTTCTATCGGCCCAACCAGCTATAGATTATTACGCTTGGCAAGTTGAGGTGCAAATAATGAGCTTCATATTGACTGGATATGAGCCAGAACAGATAAATGTTGTGGCTGGATATCAGGAGAGTATACCAGAGTCTTGGATCAAGCTAAGAGATACCTTTGAGTCTGTAAATTTTTTCTTTTACGAAGACACTCTTGGAGACTGTAAGTACCTTCCAGCAATACAGGCACATTTATTAAAGAAGCACTTTAAAGATAATCCAGACGATACACCTTACTTTTTTCACGATGCTGACTTTATATTCACTAGGTACTTAGATTTTACACCGTACTTAAATGATGACAAGTGGTACTTCTCAGACACGATCTCTTACATAGGCTACGACTATATAGTAAGCAAGGGAGAAGAGGTCTTAGATGCGATGTGTGACGTTGTGGGCATATCTAAGGAAATAGTAAAAGATAACCAAAATAATAGTGGTGGTGCTCAGAAGCTAATGAAGAACTTAACTGCCGAGTACTGGGATCTTGTTGAGAGGTATTCTTTTGAACTATACGAGGTGCTACTGAAACTACAGCACGTAAGAGAGGATGGAAGCGAGCATGGTATACAGGCGTGGACGGCAAGTATGTGGGCAGAACTTTGGACTGCGTGGAAGATGGGTATAGAGGTTGTTGTTCCTAGGCAGTTTGATTTTTGCTGGGCAACGTGTCACTCTAAAAAGTGGGACAATGTGTTTTTTTTCCACAATGCTGGGGTGACATCTGACAAGGATGGAATGTTTCACAAGGCCAAGTACATGGATAGTTATCCATACGATAGTAATGACGATGTGTCTGAATATAAGTGTTCGTACTACTACTACAAGCTCATAAAGTCTATCGACAGTTGTTTAGTTTAAATTCGCTAAATTTGTAAAATGAACGCACCGTTAACCATTTCATACTCAGACGATGTTCAAGGATGGACATCCTTTTGGACATTCATGCCAGAGTATATGATATATGCAAATAATAATTTTTATAGCTTCAAGGCTGGAAATCTTTATTTACATAATGACGCAGGTGCAGGTAGGACGGTATACTACCCAGGAACTGTGTTTCAAACATCGCCATTTTGTTCTATATCAACATTGTTTAACGACAATCCTTTTGAAGTTAAAATGTTTAATACTTTAGGAATACAGAGCACAATAGCATGGAACGCAACTGTATCAACAGATATTATTGGTGGACAGATAGATGATACTTGGTTCTCATTAAAGGAGGGTGATTATTTTGGCAATATACGTAGAAATCAAAATCCATCTGGTGCATTGTTAACAAACATGTCTCAGCTTGACGATACACTGTCCATAAGAATAATTGGTATTGGTGTAGTTTTAAACTCTGGACCAAATACTCCAGGTCCAATTGTAGGATATGTAAGGATTAATACATTTCCAGATCCAAATCTAATGGTGTTGGACATATCTGCACCAGATCAACTATATATATATAACGCAGCAAATGGTAACCTTACATATGTTGGGGATGTGTACTCTGTTGATAATGTTTCTGCAGCAGAGCCTATTATTTACTTGAGCTCTATAGGAACATTGCCAAGTGCAGGTGACAACATATTAGCTCTTAAAGGATCTGTCGCAGAGTCATATGGGGCAAGGGGTTATTTCATGGATGTAACCCTAACCCACAACAGCACATCATCTGTTGAATTATTTCAGATCAGCTCGTCAGCATTCAAAAGTTTTATGTAAATTTGTAGTATGGAAGTTAGGCAACTAGTCGATAACGATTATGACAAATTATGTCAGTGGTGGTCTGATTGGAGATGGTCCCCAATTTCAAGAGACTTTTTACCTGAGAATGGTACTGGTGGACTGATGGTGACTAAGGACGGTGTTGATATATGTGCTGGATTTGTGTACATGACAAACTCCAAGGTGGCATGGATTGAGTTTGTTGTATCAAACTTCCACTACAGAGAGAGCGACAGAAAGAGTGCCTTAGAGTTTCTTATACACTCTCTGACAGATATTTGTAAACAAAATGGTTTACTTTACGCATTCTCGACATTAAAGAATGAGTCTTTGATAAAAATGTACGAGGGATGTGGATTCCAAAAAGGATCTACAAGAACAACTGAAATGGTAAAAATTTTATAATATGGCAGCAATAACAGGAACAATAGTAGCTTTAGGAGGGCTTGGCGTAAGTGCTGTTCAAGCTGTAAAACAGAACAAAGAAATGAAGAAGGCTGACGCTGCTTCAAAGCAAGCGAGCACAGCACTTCGATCAATAAAAGAGCAGAACGCATTCAAGCAGCTTCAGGTACCTACATTGGGAACGGAATTGGCTCAACAGTCTGGGGCACAAAGAGATGCTCAGGCGATAAACATGTTGCAAGGTGCTGGAGCAGAGGGAGTTATTGGTGGTGTTGGGCAGTTGGCAATGGCTGGTGGCAACACAGATCTTCAGAACGCTGCTAGGCTTGACGATTTGAAGTTTCAGAGAGATTCAATGGAGGCCGAGGCAGGACAAGGAATTGAGAGCAGACGATCTGTTAGAGAGTTCAATATTGGCATGGGAGAAAAGGCAGACGCAGAACTAAGAAGAGCTCAAGCTGAAGCAAATAGAAATGCAGCTATTCAGGGTATGTTTGGTTTTGCAGGTTCGGCACTTGAATCGGCTAGTAAAATTGCACCTTTATATGGTAAGAAAAAATCTAAAGCCCCAACTGCACCAGAGGCAAATACAGAATGGCAAAATGGTATTTTAGATAATATAGAAACATCTGCATTTAATCCATCTCAATTTTTTGTTAAAGAATAAATAATAAGTAACAATGGCAAATCAATATTCAACATACGTACCAGTAGATGCAGTAGACTGGGGAACAGCAATCGGTGGTCTATATAAAACAATAAACGCTATTGGCGAGTCGAGAAAAGCTGAGAAAGATCAACTAGACAAGCTGATGGGCGATGCCATCTTAGACATAAATAAAACAGAGGCAGTAAAGACACAGAGCCTTCAAGATTATGTTTTAGAGGGAGCGAATAACGGTAGAGAAGTTCTTAAATCTGCCAATCAAAGACTTAAGGCTGGTGAGATTAACCCAAAGGAATATAAGGCAATCGTAAATAATGTAAACACGTACTGGTCTACAATGTCAAACAGCATGAAAAATTTCGATGCTACAAACCAAGAAATGTTAAAAAGACTTAGTCCAGGAGAGGATGGATCGCTGCCACAAGGATCAGAGTACGAACAATATTTAGCTGAGATACATGCTGGATTGGGAGACATTCGTAATTCAAAGTTCATATTTAATCCAAATAGTGGAGAGGGATACATGATGAAGATAGACCCTAAAACAGGGACTCCATCTAAAATTATAAGCAGCATGGTTCCAGCAAACCCAACCAATCTTGTTGATAATAGGGTAGACTTTGATGAACTTGTAACTAAGGCCACTAAAGGGTGGAAGCAGGCATACACTAATGAAGACGGAACAGTAACTATAAAGGATCCAACACAAAATCCATTTGTTGCAAACTCTATTATATCACTTACTACCAGCCTAACAAATACCCCTAGAAACCAAGCTCAAATTTTAGCTAGGTATAATGGATATGATTTCTATGAGTCTGAACAAGAAAAGAATAACATGATTCAAAGTGAAATTTCTAAAGAAAATGAATCTAGACAAATACAAGGCAAAAAGCCAATGACAGAAAGCGAGATAGAGAATTTTACTAATAATTTTGCTGAGACATTGATATATAGCAGTCTAGACGAGAATCAAACGTACCAGCCTAGGCTAACAGACGACCAACAAAAAATGGCGAAAACAATCATTACAGATCTTATAAAGTCAAAGCTTCCAATATCAAAGACACTAGATGAACCTTGGAGACCTCGCAAAGGCAGCGATATGTCTGTAGATAAAAAGGCATTGTCATCTGCCTCAGATGTTAGATCAATTTTGAGTGGTGACAATGCACTTCAAAATATAAATGAAAGATACAAGTCAAAGGGTCTCAGATTAACTTGGGATAAGAGTAAGAAAAAATTTATAGTTTTTAAATTTGACGCTAACGCTAAAAATAGAAATAGCTCAACAGGACAAGGAGCCTATGTTCCTACAGGTGACGAACTAAATTGGGACGCAACAGAATTCTATAAACTTGAAGGATTTGCTGGAGCAACCAGAGCAAAGTGGGACGAGGCAGTAGAAACTTTAAGAGGACAATAAAATGGCAGAACTAGAGGAAGACTTATCACAATCATTGGACAACCAGTCTCCTGGTAATGGAGACGGTATCTATACATATCCTGGAAAAAAAAATACATACTACCAAAAGAAGGATGGTAATTGGTATAAGAAAGTTGGAAACTCTGACTATCAAAAGATTCAATCTGGAGACGTTGAAAGTAGGGTAGAGCTTCTTGAAAAGAACGCCGTTCCTTTTGAGATAAAATCTAATATAATACCAAAGCTTCCAAAAAACATTGCTGGTGCAGATCTTAGTGTAAACGAAATCGTTGAAAAAGCTAAAGATGTTAAGCTGCCTCCAAAGATCAAGATAGAGAAGGAAAACGATGTATTTGTATGGAAGGAGTACGATCCAGAGTCTCCAGAAGCAGACGACTCTATGTACAAGGTAATTACAAATCCTAAGAGAGTAAACGAGCTAAACAAGAAGTACAAGAATAAAGCATCTACGAGTCCACTTGAGATGATTTATACTGGATTTCCTAACAGGGAAGACACAGAGTATAAGGTAAGTAGTGACAATTTATGGCAGAAAAAAGAGCCAGGTTCTGAATACTTCTATACAGTATCAAATCCAGAGTCAATAAAATATTTGAACAATCAGTTCAAACAAAATGCCAACATACTTGATGAGAAAAAATCAAAAGAGATTGTTGGACAAAACAACTACATAAGAGACTTTAACGCAAGGCTGACAAATATAAATTCAGATCTAATAGGTAAGGATACAGACGATGTATTATCTAACTTACAGTTTTCATTTCCTGAGTTTAAATTTGAGAGAAACGGATCTTCAGGTCTAAGGGTATACAATCCTAAAGATAAAAACGATACAAACATATCACTAGACAACTGGTTTGGTAGTGATGATAAACTAAACGCTGAGAAGTTAAGGGCATTCTTAAAGGAGAACGTGCTGTCTAATACCAGTTCATCATATAATAGTTGGATTCAATCTCAAGCAGTTTTAGAAGGAAAAATATCAAAGGCTGTATTAAAAGAGGACAATGGCGTAGTAACTAAAGATATTGCTGATGCTACAAATGTTGATCGTACAGTATTAAACGAACAAGTTAGAAGAGACCTAGGGGCAATGTCAAATGTATTGTTCCCTAAAGAGGCAGAGAAAATAAAAACTGCCGAAAAACAGTTTATTAATTCGTATTCAGACGCAATCAAGAATACTTATTCAAGGGTAAAAGACAAGTCTGAAGACGAGAAGAATGCTGCATTTGCTGCCATTAAAACAGAGGACATAAATGACAGAATTGTTTTTGCTGTCAATAAATTTGGGGACGAAGTAAAGGACAAGACCAATGACTTTGTTAAGGAACAAAAAGCATTTAATGCTTACATACAAGACATAAATGAAAAGGTAAAGTCTGGGGAGATTTCTAAGGAAGACTATGATGCAAACTACAAGAAGTATATTAACGGTAAGGTAGAAGAGCTGAACTTAAAGTCATCAGATCTACAGACAGACTTAAAAACTTTAAACTCTTCACAGTTTGGTGTTAATAAGTCTATAGCTGGAAACTATTTGTTAAACGAACAGCAAGGGACATTTGTTGGTGGTTTAACAAGGAGCGTTGTTCAAGGTGTTCTTGACCTTCCGTTCTACGTTGCAGGAGCAACTAAAAAAGAAAAGAAAGAATTTGTTGATGGAATAATTAATTCTGGTACTACCGAGGAGTACATGAACTCAGACGAAAGATGGGACATAACAAAGGCAGCATTCCAAATGACAAGATCATTGTCAGCAATGGCAGCAGGGGCAGCGTTGGGCGGACCAGCAGGGACAATTGGTAGATATGCTACATTGTACGCAATGTCTTACAATGAGATGAAGGACGACCTTGATGCCGTAGATATAAGCAACGAGGACAAGGTGCTTATGTCATCTGCATATGGACTTGTTGGATCATTTTTAGAGAATTTCGGTATAGGATATCTTTTGGGCAAGTCTGCACTGAAAGTTGGAGCCACAAACTGGATACTCAAAACAGCCTTCTCTGGTATTCCAAAGGGAGCCAGCAAGGAATTCATAGAGGCTCAGATAATGAATAGCACAAAGATGTATATTTCCAAGATGGCTGTAACAGGTGCTGGAAGTTCTCTTGTTGAAGGTGCTACAGAGGCAAGTCAAGCAGCTGTTCAAGTCGGTATCAAAGAGGTATACGATGAAATGAAAAAGACTGACTACTTTAACAATAAAAGTTCTTGGCAAATATTTGGAGATATTGCATATGAAGGATACATGGGAGCACTTGGTGCTGGTATCGTTGAGACAGTGCAGCAGTCAGGAGAGGTCCTTAATAGAGGTAAAAACGCATTTGTTAACAAGGATCAAATGAAGCTGTTGATAAAGTCAGCAAAGCTGAACGGCATTGATCAGGCATTACTTTCAAACTTAAAGGCAAGCATACTGAATGGAAAGATTTCAACAGTCGAGGCAAAAGAGATTGTCAGATCGTTCCAAGATATAAAAGGAAAGATAAACTCTATGCCTGATGAAATGTCTGTAGACAAGAAGTCTGTGGCACTAGACCTAATGGTTGAGAGAGACAACTTAAATAAAAAGATTGAGGGCAAGGAGCCTACCCTTGTTGTAAAAGAAAAGGCCAGGATAGATGAGATTAATAATCAATTAAAAAATGTAGACAATGCCGTACAAGAGCCAAGCACAGAGGAAATTCTTCAACGCCAACCAGAAACAACTGGAGAAGCAGGGGGTGAACGTGGAGGAGTGGAACAAGTCGTCCAAGGGGAAGAAGTTGCCCAAGAAGGTGGCGAGCAAGCCACTGCCCAAAAAGAAATAACTCCTGGATCTACTGCTAAAATAGCTGGTGTAGATATTGTATATCCTACAGAATCACAGGCCGAAGAAAGAAAAGCATTTAGATCTACAACTGAATACGTTGAGAATGCATCTAAAGATCTTCCATTAGAGGACGTTGAGTCACTATCAAAAGAACTTGAAGGAGATTTTGGCTTACTAACTGCTGATAACCCAATGGCTCAACCTCTTACCGAGGAAGAGAACAAACAGCTTAGTCAAAAGGCTGAGGAGTGGTTAATATCAAGAGGTTACAAGCCTAGACGTGTTACTGGTAAGTACGAACAGGCAGAGAACTCTTTCTTTGTTCCAAACCTAACAAGGCAAGATGCGATTGAGTTTGCTAAAGAGTTCAACCAAGACTCTGTAGCACACTCTGACGGCATGGTATACCAGAACGGATCAATAAATCCAAGGGTAAAACAAAATGACGACCTAAGCTTTACAGAGGGATATAGCCCTGACTCTAACTTGGTTTCTGTAGTAAATACAAAGGATGGACTAAAGACATTCTCTATTGGATATAACTTTGAAGAGAAGGTCAATCCTGAGCCACAACCTACTGTAGTTAAAGAAACTGCTACACCTACATTTGTTCCAGAGACCAATAATACTCTTGACGAGAGAATAAAAAATGAGCCAGATGTCAAGAGAAAGAAAATATTAAATGCCGTTAAAAAAGTATTGACAGCATTACCAAGTTCTAGGATTATTCTGCATAACAACACAGAGTCGTTTGTTGACGGTGTAGCAAAGTCTGCAAATATCACTAAAGAGAAAGCTAAAAAGAAAGGTGCTGAATCTATAAATGGGGCATACGTAAATGGTGACATCCATATAAATCTTGAGAAGGCCGAAATGGGAACAATATTCCATGAGGCATTTCACTATATATTGGAAAAGAAAGGTATTGAGTCTGGAACTATTTTACAAATGGCAGAAGGACTAAAATCAATTATATCTGACAAAAAAATAAAGGCTAAACTAGATAAATTTGTAAAACAATACAAAGAAAGCGAAATGGCAGAGGAGTATTTGTCAGAGCTTGGGGCTATTATGTCCGAGGCACAGAAAGAACTTACAACAACCAAGTGGCAACAGTTCAAAACATTGATAAATAACATCGGTAAAAAACTTGGAATTCCTGTTGTTTTTGCTGCTGCTGCGACCGCACAAGACGCTGTTAACTTTATGAACTCAATGGCTGGCAATTTAATTGTTGGAGAAGAGATTCAAAACATTGTTACTGATGGATTTCAAACAAATATAGTTTCTGATAAAATAAAAGCTCAGAAATCTGTAAAAGTAAATGCAGATCAAAAATTAACATTTGTAAAACAATCTGATATAATAGATATAAAATCTTTAATTGATGATATTGTATCAAAAAATCAAAATGTATGGTTTTGGGTTGCTGATCAATTAGGTAGAGGTATTTATTTTGATAGTGTAATAAATGGAGAGCATTATCTTGATGCTGGACCTTCCTATGCTCTTGATCCAGAGAATAGATCAAAAGGTATAATATGGGCATCTGGGGCAAAACCTACTACATTAACTAAGAACATAGACAAGAGTGATTATATTTTTATAGTTAGTGGTTCTCCGCAGTCATCAAAATTATTTAATAAAAAAGTATCTGGAATAGTTAGATCAAGAATAGAAAGTAAAGTTGATTTTAATAGTTTTAAAAATAACATATTAAACTCAAAACCAACAAAATCAATTTTAGATATTTTAAACAAGTACAATTCATATGATGAATTGTTTAATGGTGCAGATAGAAAGGCTTTCATAATTGCAATAAACGAACAGCAAAACAAAAATACTCCATTAAAAAAATCATTAGAATCATATGATGCATTTGTAGATCTTAATGAATTAAGAGATGGATTCTACAAGGATAATGACTTTAAACTTGGCGATGTAATGCTAATTTTAAAGCCAGAAAAAGTAGGAGGTAAATCAAAACATTCAACATATGAAACTGATATTATAGGATCAGTAGTTGGTGTTCCAGATATGATAATTAATTCTTACGATTTAATGACTGATGAAGTAAGAAATAAATATAAAGACAATTTAGCAAGAGTACAACAGCAACAAGTAGTTGCTCCATATGGTATTGGTGTAAAGAAAATTGCACAAATAAAAGCTCAAAAAACAGAGCCTGTTGCTGGAAACAAACTATTTAACGAGCCACTAAGAGATGCCGAGACAATAGCCAAGTCGTACATGAAGTCTATCGGAATGGAATACGTCCCTGTGGAAAAGATAACTAAGCTAGACGAAAACCTATCCAAAAGAATAGCCGATGCATACGACAAAATGAAAAACGATCCTAACGATCCAGATGTCAAGAAGGCATACGAGGCTATGGCCAAGGAGACGTTAGATCAGTATGATGCCATTGTATCAAAGGGATACAAAGTAGAGATAAACAATGACGAGCCATACTCTTCTTCTGAGGATATGATAAGTGATCTAAAGGACAACAAGAGAATGAAGATATTCTCTACAGAGTCTGGATTTGGAGATGAGCCTATCACAGAGGAGCAGAGAAAAGAAAATGTATTGTTAACAGACTCTGGAAGAAAGGATGCTAACGGAGAGACTCTATTAGTCAATGATGTGTTTAGATTTGTCCATGACTTCTTTGGTCACGCTAAACTAGGAAATAGTTTTGGTCCAATAGGAGAGGAAAATGCTTGGAGAGTTCACGCTGTCATGTATTCTCCAGAGGCCAGAAAGGCTATGACATCTGAAACAAGAGGTCAGAACAGTTGGGTTAATTTTAGCGGAGTTAATGACGCTGTATTTAAGAAGAGAGACAAGGCAAGAGAGCTTCGTAAACAAGGTAAGATAGCAGAGGCAGACCAAATGGTCGGAGAGGTATACGAAGATATGAAATTTGCCGATCAAAAGGTAGGATTGCTTCCAGAGTTTGCCGTTGAAGAAGGGTCTCCATCAAAAATTAAGGCACAGAAACAATCCAAGGATGATGCTATTCAAAGTGCCAAGGACATACACGAAAAGTCATTTAAAAGATTTAAAGACGAAAAAAGAGCCATAGCAAACGCTATCAATAATCTTGAAAAGTCAGACTGGTATAAAAATGCTGACGACACTCAGAGAGAGCAGGCAGTAGTAGAGGTAAAGCAATCTCTTGGCGTAAAAATAAAGAGAGCTCCATCTGTTGCCAAAGTAATGGGCAATACTAAGCAGACTGCTGTTGTTTCAGATATAGCTGCTGCAATTCGTGATCAGGTAAAGCTACAAGCACGATCATCAAGAGAGACAGCAAAGACTATTAACGAGAAAAGAAAAGAGCTTGGAGAGGCTATCAAGCAGGTTGTAAATAGCTACAAAGGTAAGATAACTGACAAACAGCTAAACGCCATCAACAAAAGGATTGCAAACGTGAATCTATTCAACCAAGAGATGGTGGACAGAGTAGTAGACTACGTTGAAAAGGTGATGAACAATGCAGACTACGCAAGAAAACTAAGCGATGCATTTGCAGAAAGAAAGGCCATCAAAAGAATGATGAAGTCTGGAAACCAAGCCGAAACAGTTGCCATTGCTAGAGAATTCACAATCATCGATCCATCAATGGTTGAAGACATTGACGCATACCTAGATGTTGCATCAAAGATAAGGGCAAGCGTAAAGACATCTAGAAAATTAAAAGGAGCAGTCTCTCTAAAGGAGATGGCAAACTTCCAAGATGTGTACGGATACATAAAGCCAGAGATCGATAGACAAGAGCAAATGATGAAAAATATGCTTTTGGCCGAGTATAAAGATTTAACAGATAATGGAACGATCTCAAATACAATGAGCCTAAGCGATATAAATAAAATCATCAAGCTAGTTGTCGACAATCAAGACGAAGAAAAAGTTATTGCAAACGAAGAGAAGGCAAGAGACTTTTTAAGTCAAAAACTAGAGTCTATAAAAAGTACTATTTTTCATATTTTAAAATATGGAACACAACCATTTACTGGAGAATCTGTGGTCATGAGCGACAGAATTAGGTCAATCGTTAATAATATCTTAAAGTCAGATCTCAACGAGATGTCTACAAAACAAATGATTCAAATGGCAGACTCATTAAATAACTTTATTGAGAACGGAGCCATTGGTGGACTTGAAGATGCATTTAAAATAATTGAAGGCCAAAGAAACATTAAGACCCTAGTTGAAAAAGGAGTAAAGGCCAGACCACTTAAATTGTATTTTTCTAAAGAATTAGGAGAGATTGCTTCGTATGAAGTGACGTTTCTTACAGAACTATTCAATAGAATGTTTGTAGGTGTAACAAAAGGTTTAGACGTGCTAGAAAAGTCTGGATTTGCAGATGTAATTCTTGGGGCTAACAAGGCAAGAAGAGCAGTAAAAGATATACAAGAAAGATACGTACAGCAATTTAAAAATATAAAAAACTTTTTTGATGTTGAGCAAGCATACGAGAGAAGTACACTCTCATTCTTGTATAGAAATGTTATCGGATCAGAATTAGAGATGAGTCAAGAGTTTAATCGCAGGGTAGATATGTTATTAGAGAGTCTTGAGACACTTAAAAATGGCGACTCGAAAGAACGAAAGATGGCTAAAGTGTACGAGAGTTTATTTGAAAAGCTAGATATTAAGTCTAGAGACCTTGAAAAAATAACATCCAACGCAACTCCACACAATATGGAAGCTGTTAACTGGTGGATAAATGAGTGGTCATCTCACTATGACAATCTATCAGAGGTGTCAAAATCTGTGTACAATATGATACTAGGAAAAGACTTCAACTTTACTCCAGACAGATATAAATTAACGGCAGAAGGATCTGCAAATAAGACTATATCATCTGATCTTGTTGAAAGAAACTCATCATTTCTAATAAATACAGATTCGTACTACACAGACAAAAAGGAGTCTGGAGTTATGATCGCATCGGTTAGACCTGAAGTTCTTCCAAAAGGAAGATACGTAAGCCTTGACTTTGATGTTAATAACATCGAATCACTAACTGGTGCCCTTGTAGATATAGAAACTGCTGGAGCAATTAGACAGGTAGACGCTTTCTTTAATTCTAATGAAATAAAAAAATTGATTCCAACGTTTGAGGATAGAAACATACTCATTCCAAGAATAAATAGATACATAAGAAGGGCAAAAAATAAACTTGTAGTTCCTCGTGACGTATTTAGAAAAATTGACAACGCTGCAAATACAATCGCAGCAGTTGGATCAACATTGGCCATGGGGGGAATCTTCGCGTCAATAAAACAAACACTGCCTGTTGCGATTAGTACAGCTATAAATACAGGATCAAACTTTAAACTATATGCTGGTAAATCATTTAACGATTGGTTAAATACTACTGGAGCAACTGTATCAAATCGTGGCCAAGAATCTGTGACTGCTGTTGAGAGTGCCAACAAGAAAATACAATCGTTCAATGGTAACTTTGACAAGGCAGTTCAAACAGTTAAGGGCTTAACACAGTGGCAACTAAAAACATTCTTGTCTAGGCCAGATGTCTTGGTGGCTAGGTCAGGATTTAAGTCTTACTACACCCAGTACATGAAGAAGAACACAAGTCTCTTTAAAAACGAAAGTATTGACTGGTCAACATTAAATGAAAAGATAAAATCATTAGGGCTAGAAGAGGTAAATAAGAAAGCAATAATATATGCAGATGCAATGGTATCTAGGCAGCAGAATGGATCTGACGAAAGGCTTGCTGGTGAGCTACTTACGTCTGAAGACTCTTTAAGAAAGTTGCTAAGAAAAGTAGTATTTCCATTTGCATCGTTTAGTATAAATCAAAGAGCTAGACTTGTTGCTGACATAAACACACTATATGTAAACTATAAGAATGTGTCTTCAGAAGATAGGGCCATCGCAATGAAGTCTATCGCAGGAACACTTTCTGAGCAGGCATCATTCCAAATGATTAATTTTGCACTAGGAATGCTACTATACGAAGCGGCTGCTGCACTTTCAGACAACGATGAAGATGACGAGGAATGGAAAAAAAGAATGCAAAACGCAACCAAGTATCCACTAAAATCATTTGTCGCAGATCTAGCATCTCCAAATCCAATAGCAGATGACGCTGTCATATGGACAGCAGATAAGCTACTTGATATGTTTGGTAAACCTAAAAAGTCTGAGATAGATCAAGCCGTAGCTGATGAAAACGAAATGTTGTTACTAATGGACAAAGATCCAATGACAGAAAAACAAGAAAGAAATTTCAGAGAAGAGTTTGTAAAAGAAAACACGTATCAACTGTCATATAACTTTACAAATGGAGAAGAAGGAAAGTTCGGTATGATTTCAATAGCTCCTGATCAGTATGCTAAAATAATGAAAAACTATGAGATGGTAGAAAATGGCACATTTACAAATGAGTACATGGGCAAAGAGACGACTAAGTACTTGACAGATAAGGACAAAGCTATAGCCAAGTCTGTGTTTTATGCACTAGAGATGCCATTTACCACTGGAGCTGGTCTAAAAGAGATGGGTCAAGTTGCCAACAAGACATACTCAATCATTAAGAAGAGAGGACTAACAGAAGATCAGTACGAGATATATAAATCATTCAAAAAAGAATACAAGAAAGAGCCAAACACTTACGAATTAAAAATGATTAAGTCTGGAAAGTCATATGAAAATATTTCTGACGAAATAAACTTTATCGATCAGCAAGGAGGGTTAAATACCAAGCAAGGTATAGAGTACTCAAAGCTATTTGACAAGACAGGATTTGTAACAAAAGATCAGTTCGAAAAAATTTCTAAGGGAATGAAGTACGAGGACGTAATAAAAACTTCAAAGAAGACAGGTATTACTGAGCCACCATTATTTCAAGACTAAAATATGTGTGTCAGCCTTGCCACCTGACCATTTAATGGGTGGTGAATAAAGCCCTCTACAGCTTTAGGTGAATGCTGATATCCATTCCTGTGATGCCATCCGTCAGCAGACGATGGGCTTCTAAGTGTCTCAATATTTACAGACATTATGTCTTTGGATGACTTGTGATGGATATGGTGTCCGTATATATATCTGTGAGTACATTCATGCCACTCACTAGATGCCTCGTGTGCCATTAGCAGTGGAAGGTTATCAATCTTAGCACCGTCCATGTGTGTTGATCCTATTAGATTTCTTCCGTACACTGTGTACTTTCGATGCTTCATGTCATTGTCAAATGTAACATTTTTGCACCTGCTGAACCATGCCTCTACGCACTGTAACAACATGAATCCAGACATGAAATCATGATTGCTTGGATTAAAAACAACGTGAACATCTGCCAGCGACATCAGTGTCTCAATTATATCAATCAAAAGTTTCTTGGCAGTTACAAAGTTATCGTACCACATGCCATCTGTATCTTGTGGAGTGCCAGATGTTGTCTGTCTGCGAGGATTATCGATGTGAAGTATGTCGTTGCCAGCTATAAATATTATCTGATTTATGTTGTATCCGTTGGTCCTGTTAACGATGCCATGCATGCCGTCTAAGACTCTTTTTACAGCGATCTGCTGGTTGTATTCCTCTCCAGTCTCAAAAGACGATGAGAGCTTACCAATGTGGATATCTGCTGGATCAAATACTAGGCAGTGTGGATCGTCAGCAATAGCTCTGTTAATCTTTTTGTATGACGGAGCCCATGTCTTAATCTCAGATATTAGCTCAGACTTGAACTCCTCTAGATTTACATCGTTACCGCCTGCAACGTTGATGCTGTAGTGCTTGCCCTTGTACCAGTAGTTTTTAATTTTTGATGCGTCTATGCCAACACTCTCACACTCATCCAGAACACCTGAGTTAAGGTCGTACTTTCTTATAGCCCTTCTTATTGTTCCTCTGTGTCTTTCTATGTCGGCAGACTCTCCAAAAATTTTTCTAGCTATTTCAGTTTTGTTTTTTACTCCAGACTTATAGAGACTTATGATTTCATTGTAATGACTCATGATCTTTAGGGATATCCTTAAGGATTTTTATTAAATTTAAGACGCTTTTATTTAATTCTTCGGTGTCGTTGTCCATTAACGACTCGTAGATAGAGTCGGTCAGATCATTTATATCTGCCATTAATATATTTATATAGTTAACCTTGCTCATAAATTATTAATTCAATGCGAGGCGAAGTTATATAATTATTATTAAAAACAAAAATAATAAAGATATTTTTTTGAACAAAGTGGTGTTACTAAAGATCAGCCAGCCATTCGTTGAACACGTTGCCCATGTTCACAACCTCTGTGTAGAAGTCAATTACATCCTCATCGTTCTCAGATGCAACCTTGCTATACACACTGTCCGTCATTCTAGACACCTCATCAATGAAGTCGTTTCCAGATTTCTTTATCCCTCTCTTGTAAAGGTTTGGATAGTCATGCTTCACGTCCTCCATGAAGTCCATTAACACTGGTAAAATACCTACCAAGCAGGCCAGTTTTTTCTCTCTCGAGATAGATTTGTTGTTCGTCATAACTTAGATCATTAAAATTAAAATTAAAATTACTATTTAAAAGTTCTTCCTCACTGTAGTAAGGTTCAGTTTTTTGTCCAAATATCGCAACGCTAGGCTTGTTTTTAAAGAACATGTGGAGCCTATACTTCTCAACGTTCATTATCTGCTCTATATCGTAAAGGCTCAATCCATCAGACAACAACTTGTTTATCAATTCATAGTTGTCGTATATGTACAATGCCCTACTAACAGATTTCTTGTATCTCAGCTTTAACTCCATGATTATTTAATTCTTTTATTCTGTACAACTGTAGCGGTGATGCCTTACCACCTGGCCTCTTTACCTCTATGAACTCAACGTCAGAGTCCTTGGGTATCGCAATAAGGTCAGGTATGCCTGGCTTGTTAGTCTGGATCAACTTAATAACATAGTATCCTTGAGACTCAAGCTTCTTTATTATCTTCGTTTGTATCTGTTGCTCTGTCATTAAAGTTGCAGTAATACTTGTTTAGGTAATTAACTACCTTACCAAGGTCTGCAAATCTAACGAAATTTAATTCAGAATCCAACACCCTAACCTCTTTTATCTTAATAACACCATCCTCAAAGAAGTACTTGCTTATCTCAAGAACGCTCTTCTCTGGTGTCTCTAGATCAAATGTATCGACAAGTAACCTAATCATTGGGTCGTTTAATACCTTCAAACTAGACAAACTTAATTATGACGATACGCTTGAACCAACCGATGAACATATACTTGCCAGTGTCGGTCTTGTTGATACCAATAAATGGTGTTAAAAAAAACATTTCATTCTCTTTCATAGCTTACTTATTTATTTGTTTATAATCCTTTTTAAATACATTTAACGTATAACTTTTCTTACTCTTTACAGCCTTGTATATCTTGTCCTCTATGCTGTCAACACTAAAGATCCAGTATATCTTGTTGTTCAAACGATTGATCGTTGTCATCCTATCTCTTGCCTGCCAGTAGCTTACGGCACTGAAGTCTATCGTATAGAACACAAGGTAGTCAGCATTTTTCAACGATATACCCTCACGACCAGACACGATTTGTAAGGCAATAGCCTTAAAATTACCAGAGTCAAATTCATCTAACTCTGTAGTAAGATCATCACCAAAGACCTGAGTCAGTGCGTTTAGCTCCTCCTTGAACTTGTAGAAAATTCCAATCTTTGATGTCGCAAATTGCGTCATCAAGAACTCAGCCTTAAATGTTGACAACACCATTGACTTACCACTCTCAAACTTTATTGTGCCACCTGAAAGCTGATGAAGCTTCTGCATTAACTTGGCTGGAGTGTCTGCAAGTATCGCCTCTTCCTTGCCCTCAACTACCAAGTCTCTCTCTAGCTTCTTGTATATGTTCTTAACAATGTCTGGCATCTCAACATACAGCACCTCCTCCTCGATCTCTGTAGAGAAACCAGCCTGCTTCTGTGTGTACGTTATGATGTACGGAGACACCACAGACATGATCTCGTTCTCCTTGCCATACGAGTAGTCGTTGACCATCAAACCATTTATCTTCTTCTGAAACTTATTGACATAGATGTCTGACCACCTATAAAAGTTTGCAAATTCTTTAAACGGATTCATTGGGTGAACCCAAAACTGATGGTATATCTGAGAGTAAGACTCAGGAGTTATGGTCCCACTTAAAAGAATAACCTTTGGGTAGCCACACGTCATAACCAATGACCTTACCTGCTTCGCCCTTAGACTAGGCTTTGGGAAGGCACTCATCGTGTGAGACTCATCGCATATGATGACCTGAAAGTCAGATCGATCAACCTTGTGTATGCTCTCGTAGTTTGTCACAACAATGTCATGGCCTGGAAGTATTTGGTTTGCATCAGACTGAATGGACGATATGGCCTTTTTCTTAGTTAGAAATAGTATAGACCTAAATCCCATAAGCCTGCATATCTCTAGAGACGTAAACGTCTTTCCGAGCCTAACCTCCATGGCCAGACAAAGTATGTAGCTTTTACTTAATATGTTACATCCAGACTTAGATATATCTACCTGATACGGTCGTAGTTCCATTATGATTTATTTAAAAGTCTAGATCTATCTTGTCATCGCTCTGAACAAACTCAACAACCTTTCCTAGTGCGTTTCTAAAAACCTTTGGACGTGCACCAAACTTATACTCTCCAAGAGAGTCAAGCCATCTGTAGAATCTGCTGTGAGATAACTTAAACCTACCGTATGGGCCGTAGTCTGTGTAGTCCTCTATAAACTTGTGGTATATAGACTGACCCATAATATGAGTGTCTAGCTTAATGTGCTCATTGTCAATAGATGTTGACCACTCCCAGAAATCTGCCGATGTCTCTGCAATAAACTTTCTAGTCTTCAAATTCATGAAGTCACACCTTACAAGGCCGTTAGACAAATAAAACTGTAAATTGCCTATCATGTAGTTGTCAAAGCAAGACCACTCGTCACGACTCCAACCAGAGAACAACATATGCCCAAACTCAGTCTCAGGTGTAAACATCTTTGAGTAGTACTGCTTGAACTCTAGGTCCCACTTCCTCCTCTCAAACGAGTTGCCTGCACCCTTTATGGCGTAGTTGGTAGTGATGATGATCTTTGGTGAACTATCAAAAGGTATGTGTATCTCGTCCTTGTTCTTCTTCTCCAATGTAATGCCCTCGGTGATGACAGAGAACAATCGTTCAAAGTCAAAGTTCTTGCTTACGTCATCAAAGACAAGTGACTGAGTGTCAACCTGAACACGTTGGTATGGGAAAGACTTTTGAAAGCTAAATCCCTTGCCATCAATTGTCACCATCTTCTTGATGTAGCTGATAGACTTAACAAATATTCCCTTGCCTGTTCCTCCCTCTGGGTTGTCGCTGATCACCTCATCGTTAAGTATCACAGCAGGGCAGTAGCTCGCTGGCTTGTAGCTGTGCATCAAGTACCCTAACGTTGACTCCATTGACATTATCCTGTCCTTGCTCGAACCAGAAATGTTTGATATAAACTTTCTAAACTCACAATCATCATACGGAGTATGGTAAAAGACTCGGTCTATCTTCTGCTTCTCCCAAACGTATCCATCCAAATACCTATAGTCAATCTTGTCGATAGAGTCCTTGGTTACCCTTACAGCGCAGTTTAAATAGTATAGGTAAGACTCATCGATCGTGTCGACCATGAACACTGGTTCAATCTTTGCAACATAGTTAAGGAATGCCTCTTGGAAGAACTTGGTGTTTATGGCGAAAAAATTATACACAGACATATCGCTGAACCCCATAAGATACTCCAACACAAAATCCTTTATCATGTCCTCGTTGGTGTCGCTGATTATGTTGTCAACCACCCTTACAAACACAAAGTTATTCGATCCATTGGGATAGTACTTGTAGAACCCATTGCCCTTTAGGTAGTCCCTAAATAGATGTGGTATAAGATCAATCTTTCCCTTGCTACTCTTGGACCAGAACGTGTTGTATTCCTGAGTCTCGACCATTTGGTTTATTATGTCCCCATCAACGTCTGGATAGTATGTCTTAACGTCATTGATTGGAACGCCCTTCTTGATGTCGTTCTTGATGGATGTTACCTTGTCAATGTCCTCGTAGAACTTAGTGGCGTGGTCTTTAACATTGCTGTATGCAGACCAAATAATTGTCTGTATCTCTGATGCCATGTCACCATCATCGTGAGATAACAAGCAGTCGAGTGCCTCGTCCTTAGATACGCCATACTGATTGAGTGCAGATGCAAAGATGAATAGATTATTGTTTCGCTGGCCCTGTACCATTCCGTACTTCTTTTTCCACCATAAGGTTAGCCTTCGAATAATCTCGTTCGTATCATCTATACGTATCTTTGGCTTTTTACTAACAACCTCCTTGCTACTGTCCATCTCTACCCATGTGTCTGACAGCTCGTTTATGTATAGGTCTGGGTCGTAGCTCTCGTAGCAAACCCTTGAAACGTTCTTGCAAGACTTGTCAAACTCTTCGCAGTTGTAGTGTTTTTGTAGTGCCACAAAGTATTTCTTGTGGTTTGACGCATCGCTAGGTATGCGTACCAATACCTTTATCCCATCTCCAGATGGTGACAAGAACACGCAGTAAGAATACTTATCGTTGCACAGGTGTTCCTTCATCTGAAACAAAGACTGATCGTCCTTGAATCCGTCAAAGTCTATGCATATAATTCCGCTGTGCTCGATGATAGCGTTGTCAGCCCTCCTAGAAAACTTTCCAGAAAATAAGATGGCAGGAAGGGTTTTCTTTATAGTGTTCCTCTTCTCCTTGTCTGTCTCTGACCTGACCATGTCTACAATACCTTTAGACGCACCAGACTTTATTCTGTCTATGGCAATGTCTAGGTCCCTATAGTATGGGGTGTTGGTGTCGTTTATTGATTTGAAGTATGTAATCATGGTTATAAGTGTGTGCTTAGTCTTGGTTGTAACTCTTAAGTTTTTCGATGTATATAACAGCGTCCATAAGCTCCTCTTGAAGGTGGTTGAGCCATTGAATTTCAGACAAATCCTTTCGGTCCATCGTTGTGTTGTACTTGGCAATGCCTATGCTGGATCTTTGTTTTATTTTTGAGACCACACGATCTACTACACTGTCGATTACTATGTCGGCAGTGGATGTTGAATTCCACATAATATAATTAATTAAATTAAAAAAAACGTGCACTAGCCATACCTATGCACGCAGATGTTTTACCTTATATGGGGGTTAACCACAGACATCAAACTGTAAACATGAAACTGAATATTTTTTTTTGTACGAAGTTAATACATTTTTTAACGATATGTTACACTTTATTTTAGATATACATTGTTATCGTTTAATATTTCGAAAAATTTATTGCGAATTCTGTCTGCCATTTCCCACTCTTTTTCTGACAGCTCTTCGTACTTGCATATACTTCTAAGCTCCTGAGATATTTCCCATAGAGCATTAAACATTTTACTGCCTTGTGTGGCCATTTCATAATAATCCTGATCATCAGGTAGGTTAAATTCTAGTGTTGCTTTCATTGTTTTTGTTTTTTAAAGGTTAATATTCCAATTTTTTAAGTAATAAACTTGACCTGTAGTCTATCTCTTTCCTAATTAAATCAAGTTGCCAATCAGGACCACCGTAATCAAGTACGGCCTCTAGGTAGTCATCGTCCATATCAGATATTGGAATCCATGTCAATGGCTGATCACCATCCTTTCCACGACTGCCCCTTGTGGCGTGCTTTCTCAAAATCATAAAATCATCGTCTGTGTATAGTGTAAATAATTTTATCTTGCTCATGTCTTTTGCACCATACCTTAGATAGGCTGTGCCTCCATCAACCACAGCATTGTTTGGGCATTCGCATACTACATAATCATGCCTGTGATGACTTACTATTGTATTATTGCACTCAAGGCATGTGACTGAGTTATATACTATTTGTTTCATTTTTTTGTGATAAAAAAAAGGGGGAGACTAGCCCCCCCCAATTAATTTAATTAGAATGGGAGGTCTTCCTCCTTTTTCTCTTCGACCTCTCCTGATGGATCGATCCTCCATGCCTCCAAATTATTGAAGTACCTGCCGTTGTACTCACGACCACGAATGTCAAACGACACCTCGACAGACTGATTAACAGAAAACTTGTCCAACACGTCAACGTTCTTCTGCGTTAGCTGAAACGCTATGTCCTGTGGATAATTCTCGTGAGGAACGTTCAACACGAACTCTCTCTTTGTAAACTTGTCGCTTACCTGCACCGATGGGTTTATAACTTTCAAAACCCCCTTCATTTTAAAACTGCTCATTTGTTTTTGTTATTTAGATAATTAAAATACACTCTTGAATACTTGTCTGCCTTGTCTAACTGCGAGTCCATCCAAACAATGTCATCGTCAGTGAGCTCTACGTTCACGATCGTCACCCTTAGCTCGTCTGGAAGGTCGTCCATGTAGTGAAGGCTGTCGCTCTCGTTGTCTGGGATCAACTCCTCTGGAGTGTTCGCCAACACAAAGGCTACCTCGCCTGTCCTCCAGTCATCGCCAGTCATCTTGCACAGCATGTAGAGATAGTGCTTGATCTGCCAGTCATAGCCAGCATCCCTAGACTTATGGAACGCCTTGTACACCGTCTTTGGCATTGTCTTCTTAGACCATGGGCTCTTGATGTCAATGACCTTCTTAAGGACAGGGTCAACAATGTCAGGGTGCCCAACAGATATTCCATGCGACAGCTCATAGAAGTCGTCAAACTCAGCCTGCTTGTGGTACTTAGTGAAGAATAGCCTGTTGTAAACCTCTATAGACTCGTCCTCAACGTTGGTGCCCTTGGTCATCTCCCTATTGCTGACGTGTGTCTTGTAGTCGTACACCATCTCGTCAACAATGTTCTCGACAAATGTCTTTGCACCGACACTAAGCTCGTCAGACATCTCAGCCTTCTTCTCAAGCTCATCACGATCCTCTGCCTGCTTGTCTGTTAGCTTTATCTTTGACTTCAACTTTGCAAGTGTCTCAGCTTGCTTGTCTGTTAGCCCACCCTTTCTACCAAGAAATAAAGGTGAGCAGCTTGATGACCTAACCCTAATCATTGGTCAACATTTTTAATTGATCTTCGCTTAACTTGTACTGCTTCTGGATCTTGTCAACGGTCGTCCTGCCACTAGTCACAGCGTCAATGGCCTTGGCCATTTGCTCCTCTGTTAGTGATGGTAGCTCCTTCTTAGGGATTGGACGTGTGCTGAACCTTAGTGCGTCCACAAGTCCTTGCGGTGACTTGACCTTCTCAGTCGTTAGAACAATCTCCTTGCCCATGTAGTCCTCTGGGTCAAATGAGTTGAAGAATGTCTCCAACCTCTTAAAGTTTGATCGATTGCATACCATTGCCTTGTCAAACTCCTTAAGCTTGATGAAGACCTTGTCCTCCTTGCCCATCTCACCCACAAAGGTGTCCTGATATATACTCTCGATAGTGACAGTACGTGGTACGTACTTGCCATCGACCTCCAAGTCCCATGCTCCGATGTACTTGTTGTCCTTCATTAGATTTCTCCAGTGTGCCATATATTTAATTTAATTGATTACAAAGATTGCAAAACTTTTTCTAATTTCAAGGTGAACTCACCTCTTTTTTTCAACAATTTTTCTCGCCTTTTGATCAGCCTGTCGTACTCGTACAGCTCTGGCTGTAGTGCTGATAGGCGTATCATGTTCTCGATTATGTTCATCTTGTTGGTGCAAGAGTCAACGTTGACCTTATAGCATCCTGCGAGCCATCCTGCATTATCAAACAAGTGCTGTTGGTCAGGTGTTATAGGCTCGTGGAAGTCAGAGGCAGTCATCGTGTTCAAAACTACAATCCTGCCATCGTCAAACTTCTCAATCTTTACACCATGGTCGATAAACCAGTCGCTCTCTAACGTGCGGAACGTCCTGTTCCACTCGTTGCTAGATATCTCCTCCCATGCCTTCATTTTCTTTTATTTTTTGATGGTTCAAAACTAAGTAAATATCCGTCAGACTCGAATAGATCAAACGGTTTATTCTCGCACTCCATGAACATGCTATTATATAAACCTGTATAATCACTTTTGGTTACATATGTAATGAACACTCTGTCGTAATTGTTTGGCTCGTAGAAGAATGAGAAGATAGGAGTTTCCATGTCTATGTCGACACTGGTACTGCTCGTGTCAATGTCGTTGCTACCTAGTACACGCAAGTGTCCTCGCACCGCAGCTAACTTCGACTTGAACGCCTTCTTGTACATAATACTACAGTTGTTGTCATCTAGATCAAAAACTTTGTAGTCATTGGGGACTACTATGCC
>Ga0315905_10000249_pt1 | contig 58179 bp, 49 predicted proteins | sample LakEriMetagenome_5_FD_203522 | JGI IMG/M metagenome (GOLD analysis project Ga0315905, IMG submission 203522) | Freshwater fungal communities from buoy surface, Lake Erie, Ohio, United States - Buoy 4 MA121 | ecosystem: Environmental > Aquatic > Freshwater > Lake | place: USA: Lake Erie, Ohio...
TTACCCTAATTTCGGATCGCCCTTGTGGAGAATTTGCATAAATACCTCGCGCGCGATTTCAAAAGCTCCCAGTTTTTCCAAATGCTCGTTGTGAACCTGGCAATCCAATAGCATATAATTTTTCTCTTTTAAATCTTGAATCAAGTGAACAAAAGCCACCTTACTTGCATTTGGCCGCAAAGAAAACATGCTTTCGCCACAAAATACATGACCGAGATCAACACCATAGAGCCCGCCCACTAGTTCTTCATTACACCACACTTCATATGAAACAACCCGTCCCAATTGATGCAGTTGTGTATAGGCCTCAATAATCTCGTTGGAAATCCAAGTGCCGGTTTGGTCCTTTCGGGGTACTTTTTGACAGTTGTGAATCACTCCTTTAAAATCAGTATTTCGAGTCACTGTAAATTGCTTGCGGTTTAAGATATTCCGCATGCTCTTTGATACTTTGTAGGTTTGTGGATGCACTACCATGCGTTTTGGTGGCGCCCACCATAAAATGGGCTCATCAGGATCATACCATGGAAATATCCCCTGTGAATAGGCCAGTAGTAAGCGGTTAACAGATAAATCGCCTCCTACAGCCAATAGACCATCGACTGTCGCTTCTGTAACGGGTGGGAAATAAAGAAACTTAGAGAGGAAATGCACTATAGATTATTTTTAAGTTTTATAGTTTATCGGTAGAATTTTGTTGTTCTCTGTAGCGTTGGAACTAGTTACTGATCACCAGTCACTATTCTCATTTGGGATTAGGGTGCTTAGGGTTATTGGGTTTACGAATCAAAAAAAATCCAAATTCTAACCTAAAGTAAAGTAGAATTTGGAATTTAAAAAAGTTCTAATCACGAATTCCGAAATTTCGGAATAAAATTGGATCGTATCGCTGTAATCAAAGAACTAGAACGGCAAATCGTCGTGTTCTGCCTCATTGAAATTGGTTGCTTGCTCAAAGTCGGGAGTAACGGGCACAGTTGGCATTGGTTGGCCCATAGACTGCCCTCCTTGCGGCATTGGATCACTAGTTAAACGTTCAATACGCCATCCTTGAATAGAATTAAAATACTTGGTTTCGCCTTGTGGACTTACCCACTCTCTCCCCCGTAAATTAATGGAAACTTTTACAGGTTCACCCACTTGATAACTGTCCAATAAATCACATTTATCTTGGGTAAATTCTACCATAATGTGTTGGGGATATTGCTCTTCGGTAGTTACTACCAACTCTCTTTTTTTGAACGTGGGGCTCACTTGCTGTGCGGCGCTAATCACTTTTACTCTTCCTGAAACTTCCATAATCGTATTGAATTAAAAATAAAAAATTATACTATTCGTTCTGCTAACAAGGTCTTCCATGCAGAAAGCACCTCTCCTGCGTCTAAGAATGCTTTGGCTTTTTCGTGTACTTTTCGCTCGTCGGTCGAACTCAACGCGGCTTTCACCTGTACATTTGCATTCACAAATATAGCAATTTCTGCTGCAGATGGCAAGGCTTCTACATTTCCTAATTTTCCTAGATCATTGCCATTAAAAACCGTACTTTCACGAATAAAGGCCGGAATTGCATCTACGCCTATTCCCAGCGTTGCCAATGGCTTTTCTACTTCAAACAACCCATTTTTAGCGCGCGAATACCAGTTCCCTCCTAAACGCGAAACCAAATCAATTTTCTCGGGATCAATAGTGCCTTTTGCATCTAAAACCGCTTCACTGATATGTATTTTTATCACTTCACAAATGATTAGATTCCCCGCTCCTCCATCGGTCCCTAGCGCAATAATATCATTGACTTTACATTCAAATTGTACCGGACTTTCAGCTACGCGATACGGTTTTACTAATTGAGAAGGGATTTGTGTGAGCCCGGCTTTGGTAAACTCATTGACGCCTTCAGCATATTCTGTACTCGATAACGACATTTGTTGCACAATATCATAATTCACAACATTGATTACCACTTCTCGGGTATCTTGGCAATTGACTAGCGTATGTTTGATAGAGTTGTCACGCACGCGCCGTGCCGGAGAGAAAACCAAAATTGGAGGATTGGCACTGAATACATTAAAAAAACTAAACGGTGACAAATTGGGTGTTCCCTTTTTGTCAAGTGTACTTGCAAACGCAATAGGTCGTGGAGCAATGGCCGATTGTAAATACCCTTGCAACTGCACCGTAGAAAGCGACTTTGGATCAATGGTTAACATAATAGGCAGTTTTTTACAAAGATAGCCAATTTTCAAACAAACACGATGGGTTTAGGGAGTTCGCGCGAGGGATCGCGACAAGGTACCGTGTACCGTGGAGAGCCCGACCCCGTGAAAAAAACTTCCGATTGAAAATCCAAGCGCTATCCTCGGGGACGCGCCAAAACAAAAAAAATATGTACTTTTAGAAAAATTATTTACTGTATGCAATTTACAGACCGTCGTGCTGTTACACGCTGGATTATCATCGCCACTTCGTTTTTGATTGTGGTATTGATTCTATGGAATACCTATGTTTTTTTTCAAATATTTAAAGAAGAAGAACGGGTAAAAATGAACCAATGGGCATTGGCACAGAAAAAAATGGCGTCAGCCGATCTCGATGCCGACATTGAATTACCCTTTGAAATTATCCAGAATAATACACACATCCCAATTATGGTGACCCAAAATGGGAAGATTGTTAATTCGCTCAACATTGACCCTGAAATTGAGAAAGATAGCTTGCAAATGCAGTCGTTGTTGGAGAATTTAAAATCGCAGAACGATCCGATTAAGATGGAATATCTTCCAGGCAAAATTCAATACCTCTATTATGGAGATTCAGATTTGTTGAATAAACTGAAATACTATCCTGTTGCATTGTTATTAATTATTTTCTTGTTTGCTACAATGGTTTACAATTTTTACCGGAGTACGAAAATGGCAACGCAAAACAAATTATGGGCAGGCATGGCAAAAGAGACTGCACACCAAATTGGAACACCTCTTTCATCTTTAATCGGTTGGCTGGAATTCTTAAAAACTGAAAATTCAGTTGACGAATCGACACTTGAAGAAATAGAAAAAGACATCGTGCGGCTACAGACCATTACCGACCGGTTTTCAAAAATAGGTTCGGAGCCGGTATTGGAAAACCGCGATTTGATTGCAGAAACCCGCGCTTCATTTGACTATTTAAAATCCCGATTTTCAAACCAAGTGGCATTCACTTTTTCGGCGCCAAACGAATCCATAGCATTACGATTAAATCCCGCGCTCCACAGTTGGACCATTGAAAATCTTATGAAAAACGCCATCGATGCGATGCGGGGTAAAGGAGAATTACATTTAGCGATAGAACATACCGGCACAACAATAAAAATCAACATCACCGATAATGGCAAAGGGATCCCAAAAAATCAATTCAAAAAAATATTCGAACCTGGTTTTACCACAAAAAAACGCGGCTGGGGATTGGGCTTGTCCTTAACCAAACGTATTGTGGAAGAATACCACAAAGGGCGCATTCGGGTATTGCATTCGGAAGTAGGGAAAGGCACAACGATACAGATTGTGTATGAGGTGGTTTCTTAGTGATTGGTGACAAGTGACTAGTGATTAGTGACTAGTGATTAGTGATTAGTGACTAGACTTTGGACGTTAGAAATTGGACTTGAATGTAATATGAAAAGTGGAATGGTTTAAGAGTGAAAAGGATAGATTCACCAACTCATTATCTAAGAAGCTCAGCATCTAAGGAGCTTTTTTTCTTCAATTAATACCCATTTGCTTTTTTGTATTGGATTTTAGCCCGTGTTTTCGAAATAAACTTGGCTTTTTTACCCTCCCAGGAATAGGTTTCGCGCCATTTTTTTACTTCATATAATGTTTCTTGTTCGTTAAGGGATTCTTCAACAATTGTTTTAAAAATAATGTCGGGCTTACCCCCTTTTTCTTTTGGGAAAATAAATGCCTCGGTATGGCTGTACACATCCGCATCGCCAACACACATCATGGAAGGTAAGGGAAACCATTGTTTTTCTTGGCGTCCGAAATAATAAAACAAAGTAGGAATGCCGCAAGCTTCCCCGCTAAAGGAAACCACATAAATAGCATCGAGACCTTGTAAACCCATATTGCTCATCACCCGGTGTTCAAAAAACGTACTTTCATCCTGATCGATAGGGAAATCCGTTTTGGAGAATAGTTTACCACGTTTGAGTACCATAAGAGTTACGGTTATGGAATTGCTGGAGTCAGGAGCTTCTTTATGGGAGTGGTTAAGTGCCGTGAGGTAAGTAAGCTCTTTTTTTTCCAAATAGCCCAAGGCTAGAAATCCTTCCCATAGATATCCGCTTTGGGTTTTTCCATGTCGGTTGATATATTCAATTTTGACAAAAGGAACCGTCATGCCTTTTAATGTCAGCAATTGATCCGTTTCTTCAATGACTTTAACTTTTTCCCCTAAGTGTAAAGAATCCAGCAATGGGGCTGTCCGACTGGGTTCGCTACGTACATAACAATTCGTTGCCACAACCATTGCCTCTGCACCAGTTAGATTCCAATACCACAATTTTTCCTGGGATTGAGCAAAAAATCCTTGAAAAACCAACACGAGAAAAAGAATACGGTAATGCATAAAAAAACCACAGTTAAACTGTGGTTGAAGTTATACTTTTTCTGCGATACTTTGCGCGAGTGCTGTAAATTCTTCCGGGGTAAGACTCGTTTTTCGTTGAAAGCGCATATCGTCCATATCCTGAAGTGGAATTAAATGAATGTGTACATGCGGCACTTCAAGTCCGACCACTGCAACACCTATACGCTTGCATTCGACTGTTTGTTCCAAAGCTTTAGCTACTTTACGCGCAAACTGCATTAAACCGAGATAGTGTTCCTCCTCCATATCAAAAATCTTGTTAATTTCCTGTTTGGGGATACATAGTGTGTGGCCTTTCGCATTCGGATTGACATCTAAAAACGCCAAATACTGATTATCTTCAGCTACTTTATAGCAGGGTATTTCACCGTTTACAATTTTAGAAAAAATGCTGCTCATGATTAATCACGGGAAATTTCTACTATTTCAAATTTCAAAATCCCATTGGGCACGTTAATTTCGGCTATTTCACCTACCGATTTTCCTAACAAACCTTTTCCAATTGGTGATGTTACTGATATTTTACCTTCCTTGAGATTGGCTTCGCTTTCAGCAACCAAGGTATATTTCATTTCCATACCATTGGCTTGGTTTTTAATTTTCACATTAGAAAGCACCAATACTTTCGAAACATCCAATTGCGATTCGTCTATCAAGCGCGCATTAGCATACAACTCTTCCATTTTAGCAATGCGCAACTCCAATAAACCTTGGGCCTCTTTGGCTGCATCATATTCGGCATTTTCTGATAAGTCACCTTTATCCCGTGCATCGGCAATGGCTTGCGATGCTTTGGGGCGTTCAATTGATTTTAATTGATCTAATTCGTCTTTTAATTTTTTTAAACCTTCAGCGGTATAGTATGATACCTTACTCATAATTCCTATCGTTTTTTTAATTTTTTGGTTATTATATCGAAAATGAAAAATTCAACATCGGATATAAAATAGAAAAAATCCCATCGTGACGGGATTTCTTCCTCCAAAGATATCTTTTTTTGGTTAATTAATTCCTACTTTTGTTGTGTTGAGGAAGACAAATGTAATCAAATTCGTTGAGCAAAAAATCAACTTTTAAAAAAATAACATGAAAAAATCGGTATTAATTTCACTTCTCCTTGTCTTTATGATGGGTTGTAGCAAAGATGGTTTCAATAATCAAAATCCTTATTTGCCCAACCTTAGTTTTTCAATGGAAGTCAATACTAATTTTGCAACTTACAACAACCTGACATTCCCCGGAAATAGTGTTCGGGTATATCCCGTCAACGGCCCTACAAATGGAGTCCTTGTTTTCAACACCGGTAGTGGATATAATGCCTTCGATGGTTCATGTCCCAATCAAGTGATTGAAACCTGCTCAAAGCTCACACTATCCAATTCAAATGCACAATGCCCGTGCCAAAGTGAAAATTACAATTTGTATAACGGTCAAACCACCGGACTCCCTTATGGACTAAAGCAATACCGGGTTCAAGTAAATGCCAATATCATTACCGTGTTCAATTAAAAAAACCGGACTTGCATCCGGTCTTTAATTAAAATTTTAGCGTGAGTCCTAACAAATAATTACTGCCCGCTTGGGGATAATAATAAGGATAGATATCCCACATATATCCGTTGGAAACATATCTTTTATTCAAAAAATTATTCACTAAACCATTCAGTGTAATACTTTCAAAGACCTTTTTTGGATTCCATGTAAAGGATATATTAAAATCATTTACAAAATAGTCGGGCAAACGTGCTTCTTTCGATTCTAAGTTGTTCATGTATTGTTCGCTTACATATTTAGAAAGCCAAACCAACTGAAGGTTTTTTACCGGTTGAAATAATAGTAAATTTCCAGCAATGAAGTTGGGCGAATAGGCAATATTCGTATTCCCTTGAGCAATACCTTGGTTAGTGAGATCTACATTCTTATTTTGACTAAAAGTCATATTGGGTTTCCAAATCCATTTTTTGGCCAAGGCAATTGTAGCGTCGATTTCCAATCCAAGACGGTAACTTTTCTCGCTATTTGAACGAATTGGACTCCCTACTTCATCTAAAGTACCTGTTAATATCAATTGGTCTCTATACAACATATAATAGAGGTTGGCATTCCATTGCACTTTTCCGGTTTCATGTCGCCAACCCAACTCAAAGTCATTGAGCTTTTCGGGCTTAACAATACCGCCTTCATAATCCGTGCGATTGGGTTCACGGTTTGCACGCGCATACGATAAATATAAACTGTTTTTAGAATTAACTGCATAATTTACACCCACTTTTGGATTAAAAAAATTGAACGTGTCATTAACAAAATTAGGCTGTACCCCATTTGCTTTATAATTTACCCGACGGTATTGCAAATCACCATATACACTCCATTGAGAATTGATATCATAGGTTGCTTTGGCAAATACATTCCCATCGGTTTTAATACCATAATCGTTATAATATTCATCCCCTAATTCCGATGTTGAAGCGAAACGTGCCCAAATCACTTTTCCAAAATGCAATCCTTCATATTTGTTCCAACCTCCACCAAGAATTACATCCCATTTGTCTTTTTTATAATTGGCAGAAAAAGTAGTTCCATAAAAATCATTATCCAACCATTTTTGGCGAATCAAATCGGTAGTGGTTTGGCCCGTTACTGGGGTTAGTCCATAATCCGTAAAATCGGCATCTTCTTTATAATTTTCAAAATAGCCTTTCCCTTTGGTATAGTGCAATGCAAGGTTGGTATTCCAATTGGACGACCATTTTTCGTTCCAATGCAACTGGGCATGATCTTGTTGGTAATTGTCGGTTTCGTTGTCGTAAAAACGAAGGTTTCCAAATTCATCGGTATACATTCCTGCCGAGTTAAAAGTACGGTCTCCTTGTAGGGTAATACCGTCAATACCATTCCACGATTGGTAAGTTTTTTCTTTACCCCCAAAAACTAAGGCTTTTATTAAGGTTGTTTTTCCAACGTAAGTTCCTTGCAAAAAGTACGATTTCAGGTCGGAACTCGCCCGATCTACATATCCATCAGAACTCAATTGAGATAAACGTCCAGCGATTTCAAAACGATCGTTCATCAAACCTGTACTAAACTTTACTGTATGTTTACGTGAATTAAAACTCCCGAAAGAATTAGCGATTTCTCCCGAACCTTTTTGGGAATAGGAATCCGTCAACATGTTTAAACTGGCACCAAATGCACCGGCTCCGTTAGTAGATGTACCCACACCGCGCTGCAATTGTAAACTCTGAACAGAAGAAGCAAAATCGGGCATATTTACCCAAAAAGTTCCATGACTTTCCGAATCGTTGTAGGGAATTCCGTTGATGGTAATATTTACGCGCGTTGCATCGGTACCCCGCACACGAATACCCGTATAACCAAAGCCATTTCCAGCATCAGAGGTAGTTACTACAGATGGCATGTAGTTCATCAAAATCGGGATATCCTGTCCGAGATTACGACTGGCAATGTCTTTTTGGGTAAGGTTACTAAAGGTAACTGGCGTTTTTTTGTTTACGCGGACCGCCTGGACTAATACTTCGTCCAATTGAGTGGTTTGGGTCGAATCTTTGGGTTTTTGCTGTGCCCAAAGCGAGATTGGTAGGCAAATCGCAAGTGCGATGCCTGAGATGGATGTTTTGAATACGTTTTCCATTCGTAAAAAAATTACGAATAACTGGGGTACATTATTCTTGATTAAAAATGATTGTACTTGCCCGACAAAGGCTAAGGCGCGCTTCTTGACCTTTGTCTTTTTCCTTGGCAGCATTACCTGCCCAGGTTCAATGGGTATGATCTCAGCTCGTATATTTGAGCACCCCGATGAGACGGTGCAAAGGTAAATTAAAATCAAGGGGAATTGCAAACTCTTTTTTTAAAAATTTGGTTTGCGGCGGTTTTGTTTGATTTCTGACTTGGATTTTTTATTGGCTAAACGCTCCATTTTTACACTAAAGGGAATGGTAGTCGCTTTACGCGGCTTAGGAATTTTGAGCGCCTGGGCCACCAAACGCAAGAGTTTTTTCTCAGCATTGGAACGATTTTTCAACTGACTACGATCGGCTTCCGAGGTAATTTGCAGCAGACCGTCGTTAGAAATTCGAGTAGCTAATTTTTCCATAATTCGCACGCGTTCTACTTCGGTAATTGCTTGAGATGCAATGACATTCCAAATCAACAATGCTTTTGATGCTACTTTATTTACATTTTGCCCTCCAGCACCACTACTACGGATCGCTTTAAATTGAAGTTCGCTAAGTAAACGCGTGGTATCCATCTTATAATTGGTGGGCAGGTTTTAATAAATCGTTTACCGTTTTTACAGGGTTAAATGTAACTAAGGGTACTTCGACAAAAACGGTGAGCCATTTAGCCATAGCCCCATTCCACAATCCAGGAAGTTCATAGGCTTTCAACGGACGACCGTCTTTATTTTTTTCAACAATAAATCCGGTATTCGGATCCACAAATTGTGTTAAATCGAAATTACGCCCTTGATAATCGCGAATACCACAAACCAAGTCCACCGGATTAAAATGAGTCGCTTGTTCCATGATATGACGTTGATTTTTCTCAATTTGTGAGGATTCGATAATTTGTAGAAATACCCGACCTTTGTGATCCCGGACCCAAAACGGACCGCCTCCCGGTTCCCCTTCATTTTTCACCATTCCGCATACACGAATAGGACGGTTCAACGCTTCAAACAAATACGCAATTTTATTTTCTCGGGTATATTTTGGAAAATCTTCTGTGATTTCCATGTGGAGTTTAGCACTAACAAAGTAGGCTATTTCATTAAGTAAATCATTGTTGATCTGATCGGCAGATAAAACCTTGATGTATCGAAAAACCGTTTCTTGAAGTTGTAATAAGATCCCCGCTAGTGCTTTTTTGTATACCGTTAATTCAACGGTATGGTTTTGGGTAACATTATCGATATTTTTTACAAAAACAAGGTCGGCATTTAATCGATTTAAATTTTGAATTAAAGCTCCATGACCTCCGGGGCGGAAAACAAGTTGGTCATGTTTGTCTCGAAAAGGATGACCCTCTCTATCTACTGCAATCACATCGGTAGCTTTATCTTGGAATGTATATCTAACTTGAATTGTAAGGTTATGTTCCGCTTCAATACGCGGTTTAACCACTTCAACAATTTGTTCAAAAGCTTCTTTGTGTTCTTCTGATACGGTAAAATGTAAATTGGATGTGCCTCGGGAATGCGCATAGCGTGCACATTCATTCAAATGCTCTTCAATAGCAGTAGCAGTATGTGAAGCGTATTGATGAAACGGTAAAACACCTTTGGGTTTATTGGCATAGTTAAACCCTTGCGTGGCTAACATCGTTTTGACAAAACAATACTGCCGTTCATCGGATTCTAGGGCATCATAATTTGGAAACAGCTCACGGGCTTTAGCTACTACCTCGTGATAAAAAGGGAATTTTTCTTTCGCCACCAAAAACAAGGATAAGTCTTTGTTTTTAGAATGATTGACATACGCGTTTATCGTATCAATCCCCGGTTTAAAATCATTGAGAAACTCACTTAAAAACTTAAACATGCGACTTGCCGCACCCGATGCAGGCACAAACTTTTTTAAGCTTAACTGTTCCTTTTTTTTCTCAAAAAACTGCACGTAATAGTGTGCTTCTTGTGCTGATAGAGAACTAATTCCATCATTTAAAGTCGCAGGGCGTTCCAAATGAATTTTGGGTAACCCATTTTTTAAAATAGAAAATTGGTATTGAATCGTATCTAGATTCATTTGCCGTTGATAAATCGCAATAAAATCAAAGGGAGTAAATCCGAGTTTCAAGGCCTTTTCCAAATCCAAAACAATTTTTTTGGCCTGTGCTAAACGCGATTGAGCAGAACCACTAAGTTTGAGGTAGGGCTTTTTATAATGAATTAAATTTTCTTCAAAAATGCGAAGTGTTTCCTGACGGTTATCTGGACGATCACGCAAATCATCAGCTTCCCAAGGCACGTCGACATCGGTAAGAAAAATCAAATCGTACTTATGTTTTTTGGCTGCTTTTTCAACTAACGGATCAACTGAACCATAGTAGATATCGCCAAATACTTTTGTGACCAATACGTTGGTATCGCAAAAAAGAAAACGGTTGGCTTGTTGCAACTTTTGGTTTTCTAGTTGGGTTTGACCAATTGCGATTGGGAGTAGATCTTCCGGTTGGCAAATTGCTCCAGATTCGTTCCATTTGTCTTGCAAATAATTTCGGGCAAACTCGGGAGCCCATACCGTATCAAAGGCTTCGGCCAATTGTGCAGCAATAGTCGACTTTCCCGTAGATTCGGGACCGTAAAAAGCAATGCGTAAAACCGTTTTTTCGTTAGTTACGGACGGGTGTTGTTTAAGATTTTCTTCCATTCGATATAGGCTAAAACGGCTACTACCGTAAACACTAAATATTGCAGCGAAAGCATGCCCAATCCGCGGTAAGCAAAGAGCGGAACAACAATACAATCGCCAATAATCCAAAGGGTCCAGTTTTCAATCTTTTTCAACGCCATATACCACATGGCAGTAAAAAATAACCCAGAGGTAAAAATATCAATATAATTGGGAATTTCAAGGGTATAGTCAAAAAATTGGTAGACTCCATAGGTAACCAAAAGCGTAAAAACAAACAAGCCTATACCAATGATTTTCTCTTTTGGAGTGGTTCGGGTTATTGCAAGAGGTTCCGCTTTAGCACTGTTAGCCCATCGATACCAACCGTAAATACTCATAAAGGAATAATAGATGTTCATGGTCATATCGCCGAAGTATTTTGCTTGGTACAATAAATACACGGTGATGATCGTCGCAATAAGTCCGGTAGGATACACCCAAATGTTTTCTTTTTTGGCAAAATAAACGCTTAATACACCCGTCACAAAAGCCAAAAACTCCAAGAAAATTTGGAGTGATGAAGCGTTTTCATAGGATTTTAAAAAGAAATCAATCATGGTGTTGGATTGGAGCGTAAAGGTATGGAATCTCTTGAGAAAGAAATTATAGATTTATTTAATGCCCAATTTGGGTTTATGAATTTATAAAAAATTCAGGGTTTTCTTCAAAGGCCGTTCCAATGACGACCATGGATGCTCCTGCTTGATAGGCCGCTTGGATTTGCGACCACGAACGAATCCCTCCACCCACGATTATAGGAATTTTCAGGATTTGGGTTACGGCAGTTATCATTTCGAGCGGTACGGGTTGTTGTGCGCCACTCCCCGCTTCGAGATATATCAATTTTTTGCCCAACAGTTGACCCGCGAGTGCTGTCATTGCAACAGCGTGTGTATTATCGCGTGGCATGGGAGGTGTGCCACTTACGCGTTGCACCGCGGTTTCAACACCACTATCAATCAAAAGATAACCCGTTGGAAGAATTTCCAAATTGGATTGGTACAATAAGGGAGCCGCTTTCACCTGTTGTTCGATCAAGTATTCCGGATTTCGCCCCGAGAGTAAGGACAAAAACAAAATACCGTCAGCAGCTTCGGTAATTTGGGCATAGTCGCCAGGAAATAAAAGTACGGGCAGTCCGGATTCATTCTTGAGTTGGATGACCAATTCCTCCAAATGCGACCCTTGAAATGTACTCCCGCCCACCAATAGATGCGTGACTGGAGTGTTTTTGATCTGCTTGCACAAGGCAACCGCTAGCTCGGGTTGTGTTTTCTCGGGATCAACAAGAACTGCCAACAAGGGTTGCTGGTTTTGGTAGGCCGTAAAAATGGAGTCGTATACCTTCATTAGGATTCAAAAGCGCATACAAAGATATTGTCTTCACGCTGAATAAAATGCACAGGGAAAAATTCGGTGCATTGGTTAAAGTATAAACGTGCGGTAGCTACACCATCGGCGAAACTGAAGGGGAGTTCGCTAATATGGTTGGGATAACTAATCCCTTTTTCGTTTTTGATTTTAAAAACGGCTTCTTTGATACTCCAAATAATCGTTGCTTTTTGCAATTGTTCCGAGAGTGTGAGTCCGGCTAAATGGGTTTCAATATCCATAAAACGCGGAGCGATGTGCAGCACTTTGGGGCGCATCGCTTCGACATCGAGTCCGAGGTTTTCATTACTGATAGCAACCGCAGCAAAATTAAAGGAATGGGAAATCGAAATATGTTGACCGTTTGAAAGTAGGGGTTTTCCGTTGGGATCATAGTGAACATCGGCATCGGTAAACCCCAAGTGCTTCAGCAATTGGCGAACGGCAAGAAATCCTTTTTGGTGGTTGATGGATTTGAGTTTGTCTAACTTCAAGCGGGAGCGTTCTTGAAGTTGCATTCCATTGGCCAATTGTTCCAGCGACTCCTCAATTTTCCAGAGATGCAGTTGGGTTTGTGGCCGTATGGTAATGGTTTCGTAAAATGGCATTTGTGCAAATTCTCTTAGCCCCGATAGTAGTGGAAATCCTTTTTGATTGGTGGTAATGGCATGAATAGATGCTGTTCACTTAATCACCCCAAAAAGATTGCAACGAATAGCGGGAAATAGCTCCTTATTATTTTTCTGATTCTTAGCGGGTTAAATCGGATTAACGATTCATAAAATTACATTAAAGTTTTTTATTTAGAAACTTAGTTTGTAATTTTGCACCCTCAATTATAAACACAAATATACACAATACATGAGTACGAAAACTGTGCCTTACGTGGCGTACAAAGTAAAAGACATTTCCCTTGCAGCCTGGGGACGTAAAGAAATTGAATTGGCAGAAGCTGAAATGCCTGGATTAATGGCATTGCGTGAAGAATACGGTGCATCGCAACCCTTGAAAGGGGCGCGTATCGCTGGATGTTTGCACATGACGATTCAAACAGCGGTTTTGATCGAAACCTTAAAAGCGTTAGGAGCAGAAGTGACTTGGTCGTCTTGTAATATTTTCTCTACACAAGATCACGCGGCTTCAGCTATTGCTGCTGCGGGTATCCCTGTATATGCATGGAAAGGTATGAACGAAGAAGAATTCGACTGGTGTATTGAACAAACCTTATTCTTTGGTGAAGATCGTCAACCGTTAAACATGATTTTGGATGATGGTGGGGATTTAACCAATATGGTTTTCGACCGTTACCCAGAGTTAATCGGTGGTATCAAAGGGTTATCAGAAGAAACGACTACCGGAGTTCACCGTTTGTATGAGCGTATGAAAAATGGCACCTTACACATGCCGGCTATCAATGTAAACGACTCGGTAACGAAGTCGAAATTTGATAACAAATACGGCTGTAAAGAATCAGCGGTAGATGCCGTTCGTCGTGCTACCGATATTATGTTGGCTGGGAAACGCGTAGTAGTTTGTGGATACGGTGACGTAGGTAAAGGTACAGCGGCTTCGTTCCGTGGTGCAGGTTCAATCGTAACCGTGACTGAAATCGACCCCATCTGCGCGTTACAAGCAGCAATGGACGGATTTGAAGTGAAAAAATTAGATACCGTTATCGCTACAGCCGATATCGTGATCACGACTACAGGAAACAAAGACATCGTAGTAGGTCGTCACTTCGAGAACATGAAAGACAAAACGATTGTATGTAATATCGGTCACTTTGATAACGAAATCGATATGGCATGGTTGAACGCAAACCACGGCGATACAAAAATCGAAATCAAACCTCAAGTGGATAAATACAACGTAAACGGTAACGATATCATCATCTTGGCCGAAGGTCGTTTAGTAAACTTAGGTTGTGCTACCGGTCACCCAAGTTTTGTAATGAGTAACTCGTTTACCAACCAAACGCTTGCACAAATCGAATTGTGGAACAACAGTGCCAACTATAAAAATGAAGTGTATATGTTGCCGAAACATTTGGATGAAAAAGTAGCCGCATTACACTTAGCGAAATTAGGGGTTGAATTGGAAGTATTAGATCCAAGTCAGGCCGAATACATTGGTGTTCAAGTGGAAGGTCCTTATAAACCTGAGTACTATAGATACTAGTCTAGACGTTGGACTTTAGTCGCTAATATTTAAAATTTAGAATACAAAATTCAAAATAATCAAAAGTCGTTTCTTTATGGAGATGACTTTTTTTATGGCGTTCCCCCGATGAGAAAATAAGCGGCACAATGGAACAAAGTGCCATCGGGGTCAGGCTTTCCGCTATATCTCCCGATGGATCGAGAGGATGCCGCTTCAATCCTTAACGCAGGGTGAGCTAAGAAGAAGAAGGAGGAAAGAAAAAAGAAGGAAGAGAAAAGAGAAAAGAGAAAGCCAGTGCAAAACACTGGCTTTTCCATTATAAGGTTTCTTTCAACCATTTGTAAAATTCACGTTGCCAAACTATAGCATTTTGGGGTTTTAGCACCCAGTGGTTTTCATCAGGGAAATACAAGAACCGACTCTTGATTCCTTTCAACTGAGCTGCTTGGAAGGCTTCTTGTCCTTGTCCAATCGGCACGCGGTAATCTTTTCCGCCTTGAATAATTAAAATCGGCGTGTTCCAGTTGTTCACGAAATTAATCGGGTTAAACTGACTGAAGGTTTTTTGCGCCACGGCATTGTCTTTCTCCCAATAGGGTCCACCATGATCCCAATTGTTGAAAAACACTTCTTCAGTGGTGCCGTACATACTTTCTAAATTGAAAACTCCACAATGGGAAATAAAGGTTTTGAAACGGTTGTTGTGGATACCCGCCAAATAAAACACCGAATAGCCACCATAACTCGCCCCTATCGCGCCCAAACGGGCTTTGTCGACATAGGCTTCTTTCGAAACATCATCAATCGCCGACAAATAATCTTGCATTACTTGACCGCCCCAATCTTTAGAGATTTGTTCGTTCCATGCCACACCATGACCGTGCATTCCACGACGGTTGGGTGCCACTACAATATAGCCTTGTGATGCCATTAAGGAAAAATTCCATCGGAACGAATACGACTGCGTCAACGGCGACTGGGGTCCGCCCTGGCAATACAATAAGGTTGGGTATTTCTTTGTCGCATCAAAGTTGGGCGGCAAAATCACCCAAACCAACATTTTCTTATTATCGGTAGTTGTTACATAACGGCGCTCGTATTTGGGCAAATTCAAACTTGCATACGTCGCATCATTCACATGCGTAATTTGATTCCACGCTTTCGATTTTAAATCATAGGTATACACTTCAGCAGCATGATTCATATCGGTGCGGGTTACAATTACTTTGCTCCCAGAAAATCCAACGATATCAGCCACATCAAAATCGCCGTTGGTAATTTGTTTTACAGTAATGGCTATTTTGGTCAGCCCAGGATTATTGACTTCAAACAATTGTTTCGTACCGTCAATAGCGGCCACAAAATAAATCTTTTTACCATCGGGCGCCCATAGGAAACTATCAACGCTTCCGTCCCAAGCAGCGGTTAGATTTACTTTCGCTTGGTCATTAACACGAATGATGATATCATTTTTATCGGCTTCATATCCGTCGCGTTGCATTTGTAAATACGCCAAAACACCTTGTGTTGAAAAGGCGGGATTGGTATCGTAGCCCAAGTTGCCTTCGGTTAAATTGCGTGTCGTTTTGGTTTCGATGTTGTACTCGTACAAATCGGTATTGGTCGAAATCGCATAGGCCGTTCCCGCTTTCTTTTTACACACATAAATGATGGTGTTGTTGGGCGACCAAATGTAGTCTTCTTCCCCACCGTGTGGCTTTTGGGGAGAGTCAAAAGGCTCCCCTGCCATGATATCAACCGGCGTTGCTTTGGGATTATTGGCATCGGCAAAATAGACGTGGTTGTGTGTCCCATCGTTCCAAGTATCCCAATGGCGGTAATCGAGTCCGTTATATACTTGAGCCGAAGACTTTTCCAATTCGGGATAAAAATCTTTCCCCAACACTTTTTCGACTTTGGTTTCTTGCGAAGACAATACATACTTCCCATTGGGAGATACATTACGGTTGGCCACAAGCGCCTCCGTATTTTGAACCTCAGTAGCGGCGCCACCCGAAACGGGAACTGTATAATACTTGGACGACGATTTATTCTCGTCTACCGAAGGTGTAGATACTTTATACACGATGGTTTGTCCATCCTTAGTTAGACCTAAAACGGACACGCGTCCAAACTTCCAAAGCATTTCGGGGGTTAGGGTTTGCGCAGTTGCTGCAATACTCATAAGACTCAGGATTACAATTCCAATTTTTTTATTCATAATTCGTGACATTTAGTTTGAAGGAATGCAAGATTCCGCCCTAAAAGTAATAAAAAAACCACTCCGAAGAGTGGTCTTTTTGGTATTGAAAAACCGATATTATTGTTTGATAAATCGTTTTGTAGCACTACTATTAGCATTGCTTACTTCAATTAAGTAGGTTCCAGGAGCCAAACTAATCACTTCTATTCCTTCTCCCGAAGTCGTACCACGTTGCATTTCTTGACCCATCATATTGAAGATTCTATAAGACGAAACTGAAGTAATCTCTGAAATGTTTAAAACTTCTTTAACCGGGTTAGGATACAGGTTAAAAGTTAGCATATTACTTTCTTCTTCTCGAGCTGTAGCTGTAATATTCACTGTATAATCTTCTACTTGACCTAAAGCAAATATCTCACAAGCCGTTGGCACCGCATTGTATTTCATGGAAACACGCATACGCGTTGTACCCAAAGCAGCTGTTGTTGGAATGGTAAATGAACCTGAAATAGGTGTTGTAGTGGTCGCATTACGAGAAAATACTCTTTCCCCAGTATCCAAGAAATCACCATCTCGGTTTAAGTCAATAAATACAGCATACCCTTCCCGATATCGTGTAGAAGTCCAAGTGGGAGTAATCGTGATGGTATTGGCTACTCCACGCACTAAATTTGTCGATAATGCAGTAAAATTTTCATAGCCCGCTGTACCTGTAGAAGTGTTATTAATGGTTCTCAATTGAACACGACCAATTCGTTCATTGGCTGTACTATTTCCTTGCGAAGCACAATAGGTTAGAGTTGCAGTTAAAGTAGTTACGGTAACCGTATTACTGTTTACAGAAACATTTCCAGCAGCATCCTTTGCACGCACATTAAAGGTGTAGGTTGTCGCTGCTGTTAATCCGGTAACAGCAAAAGTGGTCGCTGCTGTTGAACCGATTAAAGTGGTCCCACGGAACACATCGTACCCTGTCACAGCTACGTTATCGGTAGCACCTATCCATGATAAATTGGTAGCCGTTGTAGTAGTTCCTGAAGCCGTTAAAGTAGGCGCTGTAGGTGCCGTAGTATCTGGAGCACTCGTTGTTACAGAAACTACATTACTAGCAGAAGAAAAATTACCTGCAGCATCTTTAGCAATTACCGTAAATGAATAGGTTGTTGAAGCGGTCAAACCTGTAACTGTAAATGTTGTTGAAGCCGTTGAGCCAATTAAGGTACTTCCTTGATAAACATCATAACCGGTTACCGCTACATTATCAGTAGCTCCTGACCATGACAATACTGTTGAGTTTGTTGTAGTTCCCGAAGCTGCTAAAGTAGGCGCTGTTGGTGCGGCAGTATCAGGTGTACCTAATGTAATAGTAAAGTTTGCATTGGATACATCAAAGAAAATATGGTTGGTCCCTTTTACCATGATTCGACAAGTCGTACTTGGTATATTGGGTAATGTTACCAATTGCGTTCCGTCATTAGGCGTAGCAGCCAAAATCGTAGACCATGAGGTACCTCCATCAGTTGAGAGCATGATATCTACATTGGCACAGTTCACCCCGTTAGCCGTGGTTCCCGACACATTCCAAGTAATCGTTTGAGACGATCCTCCAGTAAACGAAACGGCAGTGTTGGGTGCTGTTACGGCAAACGGTCCAGCGGTACCATTCACGGTGACAATCATATCGTCACTATTGTTATTTCCACCACCGATACGGTTATCGCGGACGGTTAAACGGAAGTTCATGGTACGGGCTACTGAAGGCAATGCTTCTACCGTAATTTCAGTTCCCGCAGTAGTCGTAGCGCCCGTTAAAATCGATTGCATTCTTGGAAAATAACGTACGGGAGAAGTAGAAGAATTATAGGAACGGAAAGTAGGTCCGCTAGTACGAGTAGCACTTGCGGCTGAACTTGCTCCAGTAGCGGTCGAAGCGGCATTATCAAACTGCTCCCAATTATACGTAATCACATCGCCATTGGTATCTGTACCAGCACCCGTTAACATAAAAGGCGTACTGCGTGGGATAGTGTAATCCAAACCAGCATTGGCAGTAGGTACTGCATTCCCTGTCGCGGTATTTACCGAACATGTTTTTGCTTTAATATTATTAGTTACTTGTTGGATACTGAAGGCATGGAAATAGACATCGGAGTTGGGTTGAACATCTTGACTAGTTATCCCGGCATACCCCATAATGGTTGAACCAGAACCTGGCTCCATATTGGCACCTGTACCTTCATTATTCATTGAAAAAGTATGGTTAGCACCAAATTGGTGTCCTATTTCGTGTGCAACATAATCGATGTCAAAAATATCGCCTGTCGGAATGGTACCTGATGTAAAAGCACTTCCTTTTCCAGTGCTACAAATACAACCAATACATCCGGCATTTCCATTGTTGGCCGCACGGACAAAAAGATGTCCTACATCGTAATTGGCATCCCCTATAACCGAAGTCAATGTAGATTGCAACTGACTATTATAGCTGGTCGTATAAGGATCTGTAGCAGCATCGGTATAGATTACCAAATCATTATTAGCAATAATTACCATTCGGGCATTAAAATCATTTTCAAAAACACCGTTAACTCGGGTCATACTATTATTCATTGCAGCCAAGGCTAAGGCTTTTGTTCCGCCGAAATAAGCCGTGTACTCACCCGTACAAGACAAGGCTAATCGATAGGTACGCAATACCGCATCATCTGCATTTGGGCGCGCCGCCAATCCGTTCATTGCATTCATCATAATTGGCTCATCATCAACCAAACAACGGAAGGTTCCCGAAGCAGCATAATCCCCTTTTTTATAAATAGTATAGGTTGTTAAATCTTGCGTTAAGGGTTCAATAAATTCCGCCGTACGATCAGCTCCTAAAACCATCGACTTGAATCCCAATGGTGACACACTGAAATAGGCTGTTAAAGTCGGGTTATCAATTCCATAACCAACATAGGATTTAATTTCAGGATATTGTGCAGCAAGCGCAGGATCCATTGTTGAATTTTCAAATACACTGAAGCGTTGCATATCGCCTTTACTTGTTGGAATTTGAACAATAACACTACTTGATCTACCGCTAAAACTTCGCGCTGGAGCTGCCTGTAAGCGGGATTTCAATTGGTTAACATTCAAATGCATAATAGTTTCTTCTGGCAACTGCATACGGCTGTCCAACAAAGTACTATTGCCGCGTGTAGCAGGCGTCCATACCGATTCTTTTTGTTGTGCCGAAACCAACCCAGAAAGGGAAAATAAGGCAATTGCAAGTAATCTGTATTTCATAATTTTTGCTTTTTTAGATTATTGTGGGCTAAAGTATTAAGATTTTAATAAATTGGCTCAGACAATTCTTTAAAAATATTAACAACTCGTTGAAGTGCAAGTATTTCCGATAAACTAATTACAATACCCTTACTTTTTTATTTCAATCTCAAACGAAAAAAAATTATATACTTTTGTTTATACAAGAAAACACATGCATGCAACTTAGTTATTGGGAAATAAAAAATTGGTTTACAGCAGTTGATTATACGATAGTGGGGAGCGGCATTGTAGGTATTCATTGTGCTTTGGCGTTACGTGAGCGCTTTCCTAATGCCAAGATACTAATTCTTGAACGAGGGACATTGCCTCAAGGCGCAAGCACCAAAAATGCAGGTTTTGCTTGTTTTGGAAGTTTGTCGGAAATCATTGATGACCTCAAAACACATTCGGAAGAAGAAGTAATTCAACTCATTCAAAAACGATGGGAAGGGCTTCAATTATTGCGAAAAACTGTTGGTGATACTCACCTGGATTTCAAACCTCATGGGGGCTATGAGTTGTTTTTAAAGGCGGACGAAAGTTTATATCAAGATTGCCTTCAGAAACTTCCCTTTGTCAACGAGCTCTTAAAGCCCTTATTTAAAACTGATGTTTTTGCACGTGAAATGGATCGATTTGACTTTAAAGGACTTCACGAATATTTAATATTTAATCCGTTTGAAGCACAAATTGACACCGGCAATATGATGCAAGCGTTACTGCAGAAAGCTGTGGCAGCTGGAATCCTTATTTTAAATCAAATTGAGGTAAAACATCATTTTGAAAACAGTCATCAGGTTCGGGTCGAACTCGAAAATTTTGCATTTAATACCCATAAAATATTGTTTACAACCAATGGTTTTGCAGGAACACTCACCCAAAATGAAGTGCGTCCCGCTCGAGCTCAAGTATTGATTACTGAACCAATTGCAAACCTTGATATTTGCGGAACATTTCACCTCGATCGCGGTTATTACTATTTCCGTAATTTTGAGAACCGAATTTTATTAGGGGGAGGTCGCAATTTAGACTTTGAAGGTGAAACGACAACTGAATTGGAAGTCACAGCACAAATTCAAAAGCGTCTAGAAGAATTGTTATGTGAGGTTATTCTGCCTGGAAGAGAAGTTGGCATTGCGCATCGTTGGAGTGGGATTATGGGTGTTGGTAGTAGTAAACGGCCAATAATTGAACGTCTATCTGAACATACGTACTGCGGTGTTCGCATGGGCGGAATGGGAGTTGCCATTGGGAGTTTAGTTGGAAAAGAATTAGCTGAATTAATAGAATAAATGAAAACATTCTGGAAAATACTGCGAAAAATCATGCTCTGGTTTTTCGGTTTGTCAATTGGATCGGTCCTACTTTTTAAATGGATCCCTGTTCCATTCACGCCACTGATGGTAACCCGCGCTATAGAAAACAAACTCGAGGGTAAGGAAATGATTTGCAACCACGATTGGAAACCTTTGGATAGCATCTCGGTAAATCTACAAAAAGCCGTTATTGCTAGCGAAGATGGGACCTTTACCAAACACTGGGGGTTTGATTTTACAGCCATGCAAAAAGCCTACAAAAACAACAGTAAAGGCCGGCGCATTAAAGGAGGTAGTACAATCTCGCAACAAACGGCAAAAAATGTTTTCTTGTGGCAAGGCCGAAGTTATTTACGTAAAGCTTTTGAGGCCTATTTTACCGTGCTAATCGAGGTGATTTGGGGCAAGAAACGAATTATGGAAGTATACCTCAACAGTATCGAAATGGGTGATGGTGTATACGGAGCAGAAGCAGCTTCTCACTACTGGTATGGTCATAATGTAAAAAGTTTAACCAAAGACGAAGCCGCTGGTATCGCGGCCATACTCCCGAACCCAAGAAAATACAAGCCCGTCAATTCTTCGAATTATATTCAGAATCGGAAAGCAAAAATCAAGCGCCTCATGCGTTATGTTGGACGCCCTGATTATTTGGATTAAATCAAATTGTATGGGGAATATATGTTGTTACCTCCATTTAGTATTTAGAAAACAATAACCAAATTGATAATAAAAAAATGCTCCAATTAGCTAGTAACTAGTTGGAGCATTTAAATTATTTTAGGATTTTAGTTTACAACAATAGGATATTGAACCTGCGCATCTGTTGACCCGCCTGCATTAGTTATATCTCCTGAAGAAACCCCAGCCGCTGATTTTAAAGGTAAATGACGTAAAGTTACGTTGAGCATTCCACTTGTGGCATTACTGGTAAGCAAATTAAACGTCAGACCTATAGGTTTCCCATTAGCGTCTGTATCAGTATAGGTAAAAGCCCCTAAGCCAGATGTAGGTTGATAAAAAATTTGATGGTCTACACCTTCAACTTGAATCTCTGAAGTCAGATTCACAGCCGGATTAACAGTTTCATTTAAAAACTCCACGGTTCCCGTATAACTAGTATTTGCTGCTAAGTTCCCAGAAACAGTGACAACAGGAGCATTGGGACCATCACCATCCAAATCTTTTGAAGTTAAGGTGACTACTTGCCCTCCTCCCGTTAAACGAACCGTTACAGTTGAAATTACTTCCTCTTCATTCACCGGACTCGCATTGTTATCACTGCAAGACATTGAAGAAAGCGTTGCCATTAGTAAAGCAAAAAAGGTAATTTTTTTAGATTGATTTTTCATAAAAGTTGATTTTTTCATTTTTTCTGTTTTTAAAAGTTATAACGAATTTGCAATAGCACATTTCTTCCTAGTTCATCTGCAAAAAATCGTTGCCGGTTTAAATAATTTCTGTAAGCGATGTTGCCAATATTTTGAACACCCAAACCCAAAACCCAATGTGTTTTTAGGGAATTTCCTAAAGTTATCTCTGCAAACCAATCCCATAAAAAATAGGAATTCGGCGGCGTACTCAGATCAACTTCTACAGGAACTAATTGATTGTTGACCACAATATTAGTAGCTACATTGGTGTTTGGGAATCGATGTTGTTGCTCCACCCATTGCCCTGAAAGACGCGTTTGAAATTGATGCCACGCTTTTTTTTCAAAAATCAAATGTTGCGTTAGATTAAACGGCGGAATATCAATTAAGGGCTCATTTTTTGTTTTGTCTTGAGCATAGACCCACGAACCTTGAATAGTATACTGGAATGCTTTCGAAATTTGATAACCAATTGATCCATCTAATCCGGTTAACAAGGCATGAGTTCTCTGGTATTCCCAAACGGGAAACGCACCCCGAATCGTCGTTTCAAACCCTATGGGACGTAAATACATAAAATCCTGTATATTGGACAAAAAGGGAATGGTTTGCATCGTCCAACGGCTGTGTCGGTAATTCATTTCTAAAGAAAACTTCAGCGCCTTCTCTTGTACCAAATTCAAATCGCCTAACTCAATCATCCCTGTCGAATGATGCAATCCATCGCTAAACAATTCGGACGGATTCGGATTTCGTACCGATCGACCCATCGTAAAAATAAAATCAAAGGCATCTGTAACAACATAACGAAGACCGACTGACCCGCTCAAATTGTGATAGGTAAACTTTGGTTGCGTTTGCCACTGAGTTCCCGCATCAGCTGTAATAAAATAATCATACATCGGACTATAGCCACGCTCATTCCAACGGGATTTTAAATAAAACTTCTGAGCTGTAATCGTTGAAAAATCATAGCGCAATCCCATTTCAAATTGCCATTTTGTACTAAATTTTTGTTGCCAAATAAAATAGCCCCCTAAATCTAATTTATCATAAGTTGGAATTAACGCACGAATTCCCGTCTCAGGATTTGCAAAATTATGCTGAAACTGCCCGACAATTCCGGTTTTTAAAACCGATTGACCTTTTTGAATTTTATAATCGGAAAGCAAACTATGCGTAAAGAGTTTTAAATCTAAAGATGGTGTATCTCTTGTTGCTCCGCGACGAATGTCATACTCATACCGCTGGTTAAATTGAAATTCATATTGGGTATTCCATGTAGCCGATGTCCCTATTTTTTGATTTAAAAAAAGTTTTCCAACAACATGTTGTAACTCTTGCTTTGGACTTTGTATGGCGTATCCAAAATCGGCAATATAATTCGGTTGACCCGATGCAATGGAATAATACAAATCGGTTATATTTCCAACATGTGAGGACCGTAAAATAGCCAACTCCGAACGGTAAAAACTTGCCGCTCCTCCCCATTCGATTTTTCTCCCAATATGTTTAAAATCACTGTAGAAATTAAACGTACGACTCCCTGAATTAGACAAAATATAATCTGGTGCTTCCCGATCACCAAAATAGCTGTAGCTGGTTTGCACATTCCAAGCCCAATCACAAAAATTCCCATGATGAACTGCCGCATTGAATGCACCACCACGACCATTTGTATTGTAATTTAAAGCTGTATTGCCAAACAACGTATCTTTCACAACAGTTTGAGGTTCCAAAATAATCAACCCACCAATAGCATCGCCGGAAAATTGAAGCGCGCCCGCACCTTTAATTAAAGAAACTTTTCCTGCGGCATTGATATCAAAATTCGGAGCATGTTCTACACCCCATTGCTGATCCTCCATCCGAATGCCACCAAAGAAAATCGGAACACGACTACTATGTAAACCTTGTACAATGGGTTTAGAAATAGTACTTCCTGTTTTTAAAATACTGACCCCTGGGAGTTCGGTCAATACATCTGCCAAACTTCGGGAAATGTTTCGTTGAAGGTCAGCGTTTTTCACTTTAACTTCTGTGACAACACTTTTATTCAAATGAGAACTACCTTTAATCACAACTTCATCTAAGGCAATAGACTCGGGCTGCAACTGAACATTCAATTGCATATTTTGCTGTACATCAACTAAAGTATCTTTACGTACATAACCAATATAAGTCACATATACCCGATGTATCCCTTTGGATACTGCATAAAAAGTATATTGCCCATTTTGTTGTGTCGTAAGTGACTTTTCCGCTAAATGGATATGAGCTCCTTCAAGGGGTTTTTGGTCAGCGCCAAATACAGTTCCTGATACTGAATATTGACCGTAAACAGGAACAATAATCAGCAAGACAACCCCGCTAATAAATCGTTTCATTGTATTTCAATTTGATTACTACTCGAGTACATCAAATTTTTGGTGGTGCCCGTAGGGAAAGATTGAATCCGGAATAACCCGAAATTTCACAGGTATAGGAAGTATGTGTTTTTGGAATGAATGCGGCAGCAATTGGCTGCTCAACTTGAAAAATGGTAGGCTTCAAATAAGCGCCAAACGCAAACGCACACTGAAAACATTTTTCGAATGTATCGTGCGCATGACCTACCTCTGTTTTACCCAACGTATACTGATGGTTACAGTCCTTCACTTCAAATTCGTGAACAAGGTGATTGACCGCATGCACAAACTGCAGCACAAAAACAAGCAGTAATGTGGTAGCTATACCTCCCCAAAAAAGAAGTTTACGTAGTTTCAACATGATACAAAGGTAAAATATCAATGAAAAAATCCTGCCGATTTATCATTTTTTTATGAAACAACAGCATTTAACATTCGATGCAATCCTTTTAAACCAAATTATGGGCTACTAAATATTCGGCAATTTGAATGGCATTGGTGGCAGCACCTTTGCGTAAATTGTCGGCTACAACCCACATATTTACAGTATTGGGCTGACTCTCATCCTGTCGAATACGACCCACAAACACCTCATCTTTTCCGTGTGCATACAACGGCATTGGATAGGTAAATGTATCGGTATTATCTTGAACCACAACCCCAGGAGTATGGTGCAAAATCTCACGAATTTCACTTAAATTGCAGTTGTGATGAAACTCAATGTTTAAAGCTTCACTATGCCCGCCAACTACTGGAATTCGAATAGCAGTTGCGGTTACGTTTATACTATCGTCACCGATGATTTTCTTGGTTTCACGTGTAAGCTTCATCTCTTCTTTGGTATAGCCATTATCCTCAAAAACATCGCATTGCGGAATAGCATTACGGTGAATTTGGTATTTGTAGGCCATTTCACCTTGAATCCCCGCATACTCATTTTCTAATTGTTGTACCGCTTTTACACCCGTACCCGTAATGGATTGGTAGGTAGAAACCACAACCCGTTTTACACCATATTTTTTATGTAAAGGTGCCAATACCATCACCATTTGAATTGTAGAACAATTGGGATTGGCAATAATTTTATCGGCTTTTGTTAATTCGTGCGCATTGATTTCTGGAACTACCAGTTTTTTTGTTGAATCCATTCGCCAAGCGGAAGAATTGTCAATTACCGTAGTTCCCACTTCAGCAAATTTAGGAGCCCAATCCAATGAGGTTTGCCCTCCAGCAGAAAACAATGCAAGGTCTGGACGCATCTCGACAGCAGTTTGTAAGCCAACTACTTCATACGATTGACCCTTCCAACTGATTTTTTTCCCGACGGACTTTTCTGAAGCGACTGGAATTAATTCGGTTATGGGAAAATTTCGATCGGCTAACATTTGTAGCATTACCTCGCCTACCATACCGGTAGCACCTACAACGGCAACTTTCATAGTTTTTTCTTTAGGTTGAATGATTATGTAGCGTGTTAAAAAAAGGGTAACCTTTCTCGCTTTTAACAACTTGGCAAAAATAATGAGAAATTGTATCGGTTGGTCAATTTTAAAAAGAAAAACCACCCGCTTTGGAGTGGCTTTAGTTAGAATATATAGGTAGCGGTTTACTTTTTCAATAAATCACGAATCTCTGTTAATAATTCCTCTTGCGTGGGTCCTGCAGGAGTAACAGGCGCGGCTTCCTCTTTCTTTTTGGCTGCATTCATTCCTTTTACAAATAAAAATAAAACAAAGGCGACAATTATAAAATTGATCACCGATGATAAAAACATGCCGTATTTCACCCCGCCAAGCAACGTTAGGTCTTCAATTTTTTGAAGGTTGGCTGCTTCCAATGCGGGTTTTAATAAAAGAGGGGTGATTACATCGTCAATAAATGAACTTAAAATTTTACTAAAGGCAGCACCAATAATGACCCCGATGGCGAGGTCAATTACATTGCCTTTCATTGCAAACTGCTTGAATTCAGCGATCATTCCCATGATAAAAAATTAAATACCCAAATTTAAAATAAAATAATAAATTATTATTTGTTACTCATAATTTATTATCTCAACTATTTAGATAACTTATAAACTTTAGACCTTTAATTCATATAAAAAAATAATGGGGTTTAATAACCCCATTATTAAAAAGTATCTAGTACCCTAAATATTACTTAAATAAACTATTGTTTAACTATTTTTTTAGTTATAACCTCGTTACTATTTAAAGTATTTAATCTAACAAAATAAACTCCAGAAGACAAAGAAGAAAGATCTTCGTTAATTGTGGTATCACCCTCTTCTAATTGAATGTTTTTGGTAGAAATCACCATACCATTTATATTATAAATAGTCATCGTAAATTCTGAACGTTCAGCGGCATTAAACTCTAGAGTTATATTACTTACAAATGGATTAGGATAAAGTTTAACTTCATTTAAAGCAACACTATTGTTTAATGTTTCTCTTGCAGTTGAACAAGTTCCTTGCGTTAAAGTTATCGTTTTGTTTGTTGTACTATTACCAACTCCATTTACTGATGTAATATAAATGGTTTTATTAGCAGTAAGCGTAGCAGAAGTAATTGCAAACCCAACAGGATAAGTTACAGTGAAAGTTAAATCAGAAGTAGTCAATATATTGTTAGAATTCGATAAATTACTATCTGATTTCACAATACAACCCGAAGGAGCTGTAATTATGTATGAATTTGCTAATGCAGATGCAACCATAGTATAACTATTTGTAGTATTTGCACAAACTGCTGTAGTTCCTGTAACTGTTGAAACCGCTGTTGGTAAGCTAGTGCTTACTTTTAACAATTTTGCAGTTGAAGAAGTTGCAGGTAGTAGTGTTGCATTATTAACTACTGCCGATCCCATTCCGTTTTTAGCAATTACTCCAATATAATAAGAGGTAACGCCAGAACCAATACCACTAAAATTAACATCTATAATACGGTCTGTTAATGGATTTCCAGAAACTACAGTAACTCCTGCTGGCAATTCCCACTCATAGCTAGTTGCTAATGAAGATACGGAAGCAGTTAATCGCAATGTTGTAGAAGTGCCTACAAATTTACTAATTACAGTGATTGCAGTTGTTGGTGTTGCAGAAGCTGGATTTGTTAGTACAATCGATGATGGTGCAACAGGCACTGAAGCCGTTAATTTTAATAATCTTGCAGTTGAAGAAGTTGCAGGCAACAAAGTTGAATTATTTGTAACTGATAAGCCTACTCCATTTTTAGCTTTCACACCTATATAAAATGTAGTAACACTAGTGCTTATTGCATCAAACTTAACATCAATAATACGATCTGTTAATGGATTTCCAGAAACTACAGTAACTCCTGTTGGCAATTCCCACTCATAAGCAGACGCCAATACTGAAGCTGCAGCAGTTAATCGAAGTGGAGTTTGTGTTCCTGCAAATAAACTTACGTTTGTAATTGAAGCTGAAGGTGTTGCTGAAGCTGGATTTGTTAATACAATTGAAGCAGGTGCAGCAGGTGCAACAGCTGTCAAAGTTAACAATCTTGAAGTTGAAGTAGTCGTTGGATTCACCAAAGTAGCATTGCTAGTTACTGAATTTCCAATATTATTACTTGACTTAACACCTATGCGTAACACATTAGTAGAAACAGGCACTGTTGCAGTTGTTGTGTAATTGAATGTATTTGTATTTGTTACACCCGAAAAGTTTATATCAATAGTTTGATCCGTTAATGGATTTCCAGAAACCACAGCAACACCCGTTGGCAATTCCCAAAGATAAGATAATGCTGTGGTTGCAGCAGTTGCTGTTAATCTTAATACTGTATTAGTGCCCATATAGGGTGCAAAAGTAGTGATTGCTGTAGTTGGTGTTGCACTATTGGGATTGGTCATCTTTATTGATGTAGGTGCCGTAGGCAACGCTTTTGTTAGTGCTAATGCTTTAGCCGCAGTTCTACATCCATTTGCATTTTGAGCTTGAACGGTAATGCTTCCAGCACTTCCAATCGTAGTTGAAACATTTGTAAAATTGACTGTAAGAATATTTGCATCTGCGCCCGATTTTAAAATATTTCTTACAGATGAAGGTTGTCCATCAATGTTTACCCCAGTAGGTACAGACCAATAATAATCAAGGTTCGTATCAACAAATGCTGGCACTCGATACGTCACGGTTGTAGATGTCCCAACATATTGCCCAATAGCAGTAGTTGCTGCTACATATGTCCCAGCGGTTGCTCCTGGAGTATTACTAGTAATCTTTCCAATTACTTCCGTAGGCAATGGTAAAACATTAACTGTAATTGTTGCTTTCGGACTCTCTACTCCATTTGATAACACTTGTGATACCGCATAAATTTTAGAAGGTGATGCAACTATCGATGTTGATGGTGTTGGAGCACCTGCTGCAATTAACGTATACGTTGGTGCAGCTGTTGTGCCACCAACGGTATACCATTTTAATGCATTTCCAGCAAAACCTGTAGCTGATAATGGAGTTGCTACGACACCTTTACATAGGTTTACTGTAGCATTTGTTGTTGGTGCAACAGATGTAGGTGTTGGCTTTGTAAAATATAAATTATCTACATAAAGAGTTGTAGTCCCTGATGGAGCACCTACAAACATAAGTTGACCTACATTATTTAATGCAATAGTTGAATATTGAGACAAATCAATATCAAAACTATTCCAACCAAAAGTAGAAGGAACTAATGTAACGCTTTGTTGAACAGTTGAAGATGAAGTATTAATTAAAAATACTTCAAGTGCAGTACAATTAGGAGTCCATACATCTAAATGTAATTTAGTCATACTAGACACATCTATTGGATTTGCTAATTGAATTCCTTGATAATTTAAAAAAGCATATTTTTTAGTGTTGTTTGATGCAACTTGGATATCTGAAACTTGTGTCGATTGTCCCCAATTTGGAAAGAAATCGGTTCCCGCCACATTTGAGTACGCATCACTATATAAAGATAATACGCGGTCTGCAGGAACTGTTGGTGTTGGTGCCGCAGTAGAGGGTGGTGGAAAAGAAACAATGAAGTTTGCAGTGACACTTCCTGCCCCATAAGTTGAGGTTGCAGCTTGTGTAGCTGTAATTATAGTTGTACCTGCTCCAACAATCGTAACGGTATTTCCAGAAATTGTAGCAACAGAGGTATTACTGCTTGAATACGTAAACGCACCATTACTATTGCTCGATGGAGGTGTGAGGGTAAAGTCTGCATCACCTAAAACTTTGCTAGGTATACTAAAATTAGTAATGGTTGGTGATGGTAATGATGTTGCAGATCTCCAAAAATAGATGTTGTCAAAATAAACTGAATTGTTTTCACCTTGATAAATAAATCCAGGTTTTACAAATTTAAATTGTATTACATTATTTAAAGTTCTTCCTTGACTCGAATATGCCGTTAAGTCGATATCAAAACTATTCCAACCAGATAACGTTGGATTCAAGGTTACCGAATTTTCTCCTCCTGCAATCAAAAACACTTCAATTGGCGAAACATTTGGAGTCCAAATATCGATATGTAATTTTGTCATTGCAGAAACATCAATTCCTCCATTGAAATCAACACCTTGATAATCTAAGTTTGAATACTTTATTGTTGCATCTAATTCTGCACCTAAATATACTTCAGAATACAATGTTCCTTGCCCCCAATTTGGATAAAAATTAACACCGGGGCGACTTGTATAAGCATCACTGTAAATGGAAACATAATCCCAATTATTTCTTACCGGTGGTACGGGAGCTTCACTCAAAGGAGACTGAGGTGTAGCAGGACTTACAACAAAAGAGGCAGAAATTGTTCCCGAAGTGTAATTTCCACTTGCAGCTTGAGTAGCTGTAATTGTTGTTGTTCCAACACCAACAATATGAATCGAATTTCCTCCAACGATGGTCGCAACCGCAGTGTTACTACTCGAATATGTAAAAGCTCCAGGGCTTGTACTCGTGGGTGGAGTAATAGTAAAGTCAGCATTTCCAACTTGTTTTGATGGAATAGAAAAATTGCTCAAAACTGGAGCTACCGTTACACTTTCACTTGAAAAATACATATTATCCAAATAAACGGTACCTGAACCCGCAGGGACACAAGATAAAATGATTTGAGCAATATTTGCTCTTGAAGTCAAACCAGTAAAACTTGATAATAAAATATCGTAACTGTTCCAAGTATTTAATGAAGGTGATAAAATCACTTCGTGTTCAGAATCGTCTCCTCCCCCATAACTTGCGTTTGGACCAAAATCTACTAACTTAACTCTAAAAGTTGTTACATTTGGAGAGTAAATATCAATATGAAATAAATTCATACCAGTAGCATTAATTTGATTTGCTACTGTTTCAATCCCTACATAATTTAAATTGGTGTATTTTAAAGTATTGTTTCCTGATAAAACAACATTTGTTAAATCTGCAACAGACCAAACGGTTCTGAAAGTATCTACAGTAGCCGCTGTACCTCCTGAAAATGCATCACTGAAAACACTAATAACACTTGAAGTAGCAGCTGTTGGAGTTGGACTCGAAGGAGTAGGATCAACCGCTCCTTGTTTTGCTAAAACGAATCGCCACCATGCACTTCCAACGCTAATGTCAACTGTTAAAGTAGTAGCAGTCAATGCCATTTGATACGTAATTGAACTTGGAGCTCCACTTGGACTCGTCAATTCTGATCCATTAACAACTTTGGCTAAACCTAAATGTGCTCCAACCCCATTAAGTGTTAAGGTTGAAGCTGTTGAGCTGTAAGTGGCCGCGTTAGAACCATCATGAGGCGCTACTGGTGCTCCACAAGCATCTGATCCACCTTGCCATCCTTCAATCCAAGTTTGTGAACCTTGAATATTTTGGAAAGAACCATTGGCATTGAAAACATATTCATCATCGAAGAAACAGGGTCTTGCTCCCGATCCTTCATTTAATGAAAACCATTCAATACTCCCTTGGCTTGGCCCAACTCCAATTGAGGTTACTTTCCAAGTACCAACAAGCGATTGAGCATTTCCCAATGAAAAAATCATGAGAAATAATAAGAATAGAAATTTTTTCATAATTAAACGAATAAAAAATTGAAATGTAAACCTATTTAAATATGATGAGTCTTCGAAATCGATTGCGTATATAAAAACTATACAAAAAAAATAATTTTAAAAAATTACCTAAAACACTAATTCTAAAGATAAAAATAATAGCAAAAGCGACAATCTAAATGATTTTTTAATTTATTGTGGTTAAGGTTTTGTATAGGCAACATTTTACAATTTAATGTTAATATTTAAATACTTATGGGATTAAATTTATACAATTTTGAGAAAAAAATAATTTACACGGCCATAAATTGATGCGCGATTACAATTTAATTTTCACCCAAAGGAAAAAGCGCGCAAACTTTTAATAATTAAAAAAAAAACCATCACTTCTAAAACTTTTACTCCCGATAAAAAATTCGCTTGACTCGTTGTGAAATCGAAGTCATAATTTCGTAGGGAATCGTACCCAATTGTTTAGCCATGTAGGTTACCGAAGGGTCTTTACCAAATAATAGCACTTCTTGTCCTTCTTGACAATCAATATCGGTCACATCAACCATCAGCATATCCATACAGATACTACCTATTATTGATGCTTTTTTATCTTTAATTGTCACATAGCCCTTTCCATTACCCCAATGTCGCGAAATACCGTCGGCATATCCTATAGGCACCGTAGCTACTCGCGTTAAGCGCTCGGCCATAAAACGACGGCTGTAACCGACACTTTCGCCTGGTTCGATCACTCGAATTTGAGAAATTAAGGACTTCAATGTAGCTACTTGTTCTAAAAACTTTTGTTCATCTTCGTCATTGGAAACGCCATACAAACCGATACCAAGGCGCACCATATCAAATTGAGCTTGACCAAAATTTGAAATTCCCGAGGTATTTAATAGATGTAGAATGGGTTGAATTTGCAATGCTTTCATCAATTGCTCCGACAAGGATTTGAATAACTTGATTTGACCCAATGTAAAATCGACAAACGCCATATTATCACTAGCGGCCAAATGAGATAAAATACTCTTTACTGCTACCGCTTGGGTTTGTTGTAAACGGGCAATGAGTTCGGGCAAATCATCTTCCATAAAGCCCAAACGATGCATCCCCGTATCGAGTTTGATATGAATTGGAAAATTTTTTAATTGTTTCTCTTCAGCCAATTTAACGAAGGCATTCAAGCCTTTTAGCGAATAAATTTCGGGTTCGAGTCCAAACTGAATCAAGGCTTGATAACTCGTGCTTTCAGGGTTCATAACCATAATCGGCAATTCGAGCCCCGCTTGCTTTAGTGCAATTCCTTCATCGGCAAAAGCAACTCCCAAATAATCCACTTTGTGATGGGCCAGTAATTTGGCAACTTCATAACCTCCGTTCCCGTAGCTAAACGCTTTTACCATGACCATCATTTTAGTCTTGGGATTGAGTTTGGACTTATAAAAATTCAGGTTATGACTAATCGCATTAAGATTAATTTCTAAGACTGTTTCGTGGGTTTTCTCCTCCAAGGCCAATACAATTTCTTCAAAATGAAAATGCCGGGCGCCTTTAATTAAAATCGTTTCTTCTTCAAAAGTTAGGGTATCCATCGCTTCTAAAAAAGCGGCAGTAGTGGGAAATGCTAAACAATTTGGAAACTTTCGTTGGTAATTTGAAATTGTTGGTCCGATAGCAATCACGCGGTTAATTTGATTGGCAACCGTCAAAAATGAAACTTGTGCATACAAATCATCATTGACTAATCCACTTTGAAAAATATCGGATAAAATAAGAGTTTTCTTTTTGTATTGTTTCTGACTCTCTAAAAAATCTAAGGCAATTTTAAGCGATTGGAAGTCGGAACTATAACTGTCATCGATCAAGCGAGTATTGTGAATGCCGTTTTTGACTTTTAAACGCATTTCTACAGGATACAACTGTGCCATACGCGTTTGAATAATTGCTTCATCATAGCGTAAATACAAGAGCAGCATCAAACAATGAATTGCATTTTCAATCGAAGCTTGATCCGAAAATGGAATCGTAACAGTGAAACAATGTTTTTGATAGGTTACCCGCAATTCTGTACAATCGGGTTTTTCATTGGCCATGATAAAAACATCGGCTTTACCCGCATCTGAACTCCATGTAAACGTTTTCACCCTGGGCGAAAGAAAAGCTTCGATCGAACGGTTTTTATTTAAGATGAGCACTTCAACAGCAGAAAACAAACAGAGTTTTTCTTTAATTTTTTCCCCAACATCATGAAATCCTTCATCATGTGCCGAACCGATGTTGGTGAGTATTCCAATTGTAGGACGAATGATTTTTTCCAAATGCTGCATTTCGTTTACCGTTGAAATACCCGCTTCAAAAATCCCTAAATTGTGTTTTTCATTGATTCCTAAAACCGATAATGGAACTCCAACTTGTGAATTGTAGCTTTTCGGACTTCGAATAATGTTATAATCGGGACTCAAGAGAAAATTGAGCCATTCTTTTACGATTGTTTTCCCATTACTACCTGTAATTCCAATAATCGGAAAGGTAAAATTTGAGCGGTACATCGCGGCAAAATCGTGAAGGGCATTCAAAGAATTCTCAACCACTAAAAAATTGGCGCTGCCCGACATCCCATCGGGTATATATTCCACTACAAAATTATATACTCCTTGCTCAAGTAGTGCTTTCAAGTAATCATGCCCGTTGTGATTGGGTCCGACTAATGCAAAAAATAAGGTGTGTGTGCTGTTTTGAAGTGATCGACTATCTATCGAAACAGTATCGATAATTGCATCCTCTCGATCTCCATGAAATTGAGCGTTGAGAATCGGGATAATATTTCGGATAGTTAACGTCACGATTGTTTATGCGTTGGTGTCTGAAGATAATTCTTCAGGGGCTTTGACTTCGATATTTTCGCGCATTGCTTTAAAATAAGCTGCTCGACTTAACGGTTCATATTCTTCGGTCTCTCCTAATAAAACTAGGCGTTCATTGCTGGACTTTCGGTGACTGTAATGGGCCAAATTTCCTGTTCGAGTACATACTGCGTGGACTTTCGTTACATATTCAGCTGTTGCCATTAAAGCCGGCATGGGTCCGAACGGGTTTCCTTTAAAATCCATATCCAAACCGGCAACGATTACACGAACCCCCGAATTAGCAAGATCATTACAAATTTTTACAATTTCATCATCAAAAAACTGCGCCTCGTCGATACCTACAACATCGCAACCTTGCGCTAGAATTGCAATATTGGCTGCAGCGGGTACGGGTGTAGAACGAATTTCATTTTTGTTGTGCGAAACCACCATCGATTCATCATAACGAACATCAATCGCCGGTTTAAAGATTTCTACCTTTTGTTTAGCAAATTGCGCCCGACGCAAACGACGAATTAATTCCTCTGTTTTGCCCGAAAACATGGAGCCGCAGATTACTTCGATCCAACCAAATTGTTCTTCGTGATTTACCGTATTTTCTAGAAACATTTACTAATTTCGTTAGTATGAATTAGGTATTTTTCTGCTACATTTGTACAGAAACAAAAATATCAAATTTCCGATGACTTTTGCTTCCCTGAGGCATAAAGTTATAAAGAGAGTACCGATTTTTTAACCAAAAACGAATCCCAATCCATTCAACACTTAAAGCCCAATGGGGTTTCAGACGTGTTTGACCAATTGTAACACACCATGAAAAAAAGACTGGAAGCAGAATTGATCAGTATTGCGCACCGCATTTTAAAACTCAAAAACAAGTCGGAAGTAGACCAACTGTACCTTGAGTCTAAAAAATTATACGAAACCTTGGCTGTTTTGAAATTTTATGGCGATAATTATGAAGTCATCAAAAACGATGCAGTTGTTGTGGATTTGGAATCTAAATTAGAAGCCGCACTAGATTCAACTGAAGAAACTACAGCCCCCGTTATTGAAGAAATTCCAATTGTTGCTGAAGAAGTTCGTGAAGTTGAAGAACCAATTGCGGAGAAAGAAGAAACTACTTTTGAAGACGAAGAAGTTACTGCTGAATACGAGGAAGAAGATACTGTCGGAGCTACTGAAGAGAACCCTAGTCATGAAGACGAGGAAGAAGAAACTATCGCAGCTACTGAAGAGGAACCTAGTCATGAAGAGGAGAAAGAAGCAATATCTTTGTTAGAAGAAGAGAGTAGTCTTGAAGATGATGAAATTCAAGAAGAAGAGCCTGTAATTGTAGGTGAAATTACACTCGAAGAAGAAGAAATCGAAGAAGAAGTGCCCCTAACGGAGGCCAAATTGGATAGTGATTTTGAACCCTTGTTTGAGTTGGCGGCAGCTCCTATGGCTGATGAAGAAACAGAAGAAATCGAAGAAACTCCCAATGCCGAAACTGCAGCTATAAATTCGGAAGCGGATAAAAACGACGAACCGAAACAAATTACATTTGCCGATTTATTAGGCGAAAATTATACTGAACCGGTATTTGTTAAGCCCGATAATGTGGTGGTGCCTCCTTCGTTAAAAAATGTTATTGACGAGCAAGGAAAATCATTAAACGAAATGCATTCGAAAACCATCAATATTGGATTGAATGATAAAATTGCATTTGTGAAGCATTTGTTTGCAGACAGTACCGAAGATTACAACCGTGTATTATCGCAATTGAATACATTTTCTTCCCTTTCGGAAGCGAAAGCATTTATTGACGAAATTATCAAGCCCGATTACAATAATTGGGAAGGTGTCGATGATTATGCCGAACGGTTTATTGCAATTGTGGCTAAAAAATTCTCGTAAATGGGGAAATTGTATTTGGTGCCTACGCCTATCGGCAATTTGGATGACATGACGATTCGTGCCATCAAAGTATTGCAGGACGCCGATATGATTTTGGCAGAAGATACCCGCAACAGCGGAAAACTCTTAAAGCATTTTGAGATTTCAACACCCATGCAAAGCCACCATATGCACAACGAACACAAAACAGTAGATTACTGGGTAAAACGAATTCAAGGCGGCGAAATAGTAGCTTTAATAAGCGATGCCGGTACGCCTGCAATTTCTGATCCCGGTTTTCTTCTTACACGGGCATGTGTAGAAAATGGGGTTGAAGTAGATTGCTTACCCGGAGCTACAGCCTTTGTTCCTGCATTAGTAAATAGCGGTTTGCCCAACGATCGTTTTGTATTCGAAGGTTTTTTACCTGAAAAAAAAGGACGGCAAACGCGTTACCTCCAACTCGCCGATGAAACTCGAACGATAATCATTTATGTTTCTCCGCACAAGTTAGTAAAAACCTTAAGCGAATTTGTTCACTATTTTGGTGCAGATCGCCCGGTTTCAATTTCGCGCGAGATTACTAAGCTACATGAAGAAACCATTCGTGGAACAGCAACAGAAGTTCTAAAACACTATGAATGCAAACCTCCAAAAGGAGAAATTGTAGCAATTGTTGGGGGTAAACCCACAAAATAAATAGTATACTGAAACGATTATAAACGCCAAAATTTTAACACCAACTCTTATGCGCTGGAACATTAACTCAAAGCCGAATCCCTCCGAAGTACGCCATTTAATGGACGTATTGCATGTCGATGAACTGATTGCCCAATTATTAGTCCAACGAGGCATCACCACCTACGAAGAAGCCAAAGGATTTTTTCGACCTACCCTAAACGACTTACACAATCCGTATCTCATGAAAGATATGGAACAAGCCGTAGTTCGAATTGAACAAGCCGTAAATAACCGGGAAAATATTCTCGTGTTTGGCGACTATGATGTCGATGGTACAACTGCCGTATCGCTAATGGCCTCCTATTTACGAAGCTATTACCCCAATGTAGCAACCTACATTCCCGATCGTTATACCGAAGGTTATGGGGTTTCATTTCAAGGGATTGATTTTGCCGAAGATAATGGCATGACCCTTATTATTGCCTTAGACTGTGGAATAAAATCAATCGATCATGTAAATTATGCCAAAGCTAAAGGAATTGATTTTATTATTTGTGACCACCACCGCCCCGGTGATTCAATACCCGATGCTATTGCAGTTTTGGATCCCAAACGGGAAGATTGTTCGTATCCTTATGACGAACTCTGCGGTTGTGGGGTTGGCTTCAAATTGATACAAGCACTTGCCGAACGCCGGGGACAAACGGTATTTGATTTGGTTCCCTATTTGGACTTAGTAGCTACGGCTATAGCCGCTGACATTGTACCCATAACAGGTGAAAACAGAATATTAGCAAAATTTGGCTTAGAAGTAATCAATTCAAATCCAAGGCCTGGCCTAAAAGCCTTGTTATCACACGCTAAAAAAAGCGTATTTACAATAACCGAAGTTGTTTTTACTATTGCGCCTCGAATCAATGCTGCAGGAAGGATTAAACATGGAAATGCTGCGGTAGAATTGCTTACATCGTTGAATTTAGAACAAGCGATTGAATTTGCTAATGCGATTGAACAACACAACAAAGACCGACGAGAGTTGGATAAAACCATAACCGAAGAAGCCTTACGCCAGATTCAGGATTTGAATGAAACCGAACGTTTTACTACTGTCGTTTACCATGAAGAATGGCATAAAGGTGTTATCGGAATCGTAGCGTCACGATTAATCGGTACCTACTACAGGCCAACGGTTGTATTTACCAAAAGTGGTGATCAATTGGCTGCGTCTGCGCGATCAATAAACGATTTTGATTTGTATGAAGCTATTGAAGCCTGCAGCGAACACTTAATTCAATTTGGGGGACATAAACATGCCGCAGGGATGACCTTGTTGGAAGAAAACTATCCTGCGTTTAAAGCCGCATTTGAAGCGTTCGTAAAAAACAGTATTGATCCCAATTTGCTCGTTCCAGAAATTTTGATTGATGCCGAAATTAATCTAACAGATATTTCACCCAAATTGATCCGCCTCTTGAAGCAATTTGAACCCTATGGCCCTGGCAATATGACCCCTATTTTTTTGGCTAAAGATTTGATTGATACCGGTTATGGCAGATGTATTGGAAACGACGAAGCACATTTGAAATTAAGCGTCAAACAAGGGCAATCTGATATCTTTGGTGCCATTGGATTTGGATTGCGAGAAAAATTATCATTGACAAAAAACCGCCAAAAATTTGATGCCGTTTTCTGCTTAGAAGAAAATGAATTCAAAGGTACCGTTTCATTACAACTTCGTTTAAAAGACCTACGATAAATCTATGGCAAAGAATGACCCCTACGAAGCACTGCGTTTCCGCGAATTTAATTTTTTCTTATTGATGCGTTTTGCCTTAGTGTTTGCTTGGTCTATGCAATTTGTAATTATCGAATGGGAAGTATATTGTATTACTAAAAATCCGCTTTCTCTAGGAATTATTGGATTAATGGAAATTATCCCCGCTGTATGCATGGCCTTATTTGCCGGACATATTGTTGATCAAAGTGAGAAAAAAAGACTGCTAACAAAATGTTTATTGGCTTTCAGCATAATCAGTTTGGGATTGTTTCTAATTACTTTGCCAAGTATTGCCAAAGAGTATTCCTCAAAAACAATTCTCTATACGATTTATACCTTAGTGTTTTTTGGAGGAATTGTCCGGGCATTTATTACCCCAGCTGTATTTTCTTTGTTAGGTCAGTTAATCCCTAAAAAAGTCTATCCTAATGCTTCCACCTGGAGCAGTTCGGTATGGCAAATTGCTGCAGTAACAGGACCCGCCTTTTCCGGTATAGCGATTGGTTTTTTTGGCGTACATTGGTCGCTTTGTTTTGTATTGGGTTGTACAATTTTGGCTTTGCTATTCCTTTCGGGTATAGAAAAAAACCCCATTTTAAATTCCAAAATAGGCGAACCTATTTTTCAAAGTCTAAAAGAAGGTGTTCGGTTTGTGTTTCATAACAAAACCATTTTTAATGCGATCACCTTAGATATGGTTGCGGTATTATTTGGAGGTGCCGTAGCGCTACTTCCTGTATTTGCTCAAGACATACTAAAGGTTGGGTCGACAGGGTTTGGTATCCTTCGCGCAGCTCCAGCAGTAGGTTCGTTTTTAACAATGCTCCTAGCGGCCTATATTCCCTTGAATAAAAACGCAGGAATGAAATTGTTGGTTGCTATTTTTATGTTTGGCGTTTGTATGATAGTATTCGGACTCTCCAGCTACTTTTGGCTCTCGGTACTTGCTTTATTCCTTAGTGGTCTTTTTGACGGCGTTTCTGTAGTGATTCGACAAACGATTTTACAATTGGAAACCCCCGATCATATGCGGGGTCGGGTCGCCTCGGTTAATTCAATTTTTGTAGGCTCGTCAAATGAGTTAGGGGCATTTGAAAGTGGTGTTACGGCCAAATTAATGGGAACGGTCTCCGCAGTTGTTTTTGGTGGCTGCATGACGCTTTTAACAGTAACCTTAACGGGGGCACTTTCGCCTTCTTTCCGGAAATTGGATATTCATAAAAAAATTGAAGAATTGTAAATGAAATTTGTTGAGATAGAAACTATTATCTTTCGTATTTTATGGCTATGATTCGAATTTTCAGTCTTTTCATTGGTTTAATTTTTTCCTTCCCGATTGTCGGGCAAGAAGTACGATTTATCCCACTTGATGAAGAAACCAGTGAATTCTTAACGGATGTCAATTTCCAACTTTTTCACCAAAAAAAGAAAGTCTTTGCAGGTATTACCCCCGAAAAAGAAGCAACAATTTTACCCCAAATTGCCTTTGATTCGATTGTTTTTTCCAAATTCAATTTTGAAACGAAGGGCTATGCGCTAGATCAATTGAACGAAGTGATTTATCTCAAGAAAAAAATCTATGAATTGGATGAAGTAGTAATCGGCGAGGTAGATCAAAAAATTGCCTTAGGAGAACACAACCGAATTTTACCGCAATCGAAAGGAATGTATATTCCAAAAGAACTAACTTTTGGCATTCTTTTAGTCAATAATCAACCGTTTGATATGGCAATCGAAAATGTACGTTGGTATGTCAAAAAAGTAACGCATACAACACATTACCGCATCCTTTTTTATAAAGTAGTGGTCAATAAAGAAAGTATAGAACACCCCTACATAAGTCTATTTAAAGCGATTCCCGTTTATATTTCACCCATTCAGAAACTAACGCCAAAACAGAAAAACAAAGTTGAAACGCCTGTTTCGTATACACTCGATCAAGGAGAAGAAATTTTAGTAGCATTTGAATTGATTGACTATTGTGATGCAACTGAAACCGTTTTTAGCCCACCAAAGGAAGAGCAAACACTGATTAAGTTTCAATGTTCTAATGAAACTAACTTCTATACAAAATATAGAGACATCGTCACGCAACAAGAGAGCGAAGAACTATACAATGCCAATGCTTGGATAAATTATGATTTTGCCTTTCAATTTTTCAAAAAACCCAGTAAAAGTATAATTCGTACTCCTGCCGTTAATTTGATTGGTCGAAAACTATGATTCAAATTTTTCGAGTGAAAATTGCGTTCCGTCAAAAACACCATAGGTAAAATAACCTATCCAATCCCCTAGATTGATATAGGTTGACGATTCATTCAATGCTATCGTCATGGGTAAATGGCGGTGTCCAAAAACAAAATAATCAAAGTGTTGGGTTTCTAATTTTCGTTTACAATAGCGCACCAACCATTCGTTGTCTTCTCCTAAAAATTTTACATCGGCTTCGCCCGATATCAACTTGTTTTTAACCGAAAGGTATTGGGCCAGTTTAACACCAAAATCGGGATGTAACCAACGGTAGAGCCATTTAGAAAAGGAATTGGTAAACACCTTTTTCATCCGTTTGTAGCCTTTGTCCCCCGGGCCTTTACCATCGCCATGCCCAATTAAAAAAGACTTTCCATGAAAAGTAAATGCTTTATTATCGTGGTAAACCGGAATAGTAAGTTCTTTTTCAAAATAACCATTCATCCACAAATCGTGATTGCCAACAAAAAAATAAATGGGAATCCCACTATCTCGAATTTCTGCCAACTTTCCTAATACCCTAACAAAACCTTTGGGGACAACGGTTTGGTATTCAAACCAAAAATCAAACAAATCACCCAATAAAAAAATCGCTTCAGCATCTTGTTTTACCATATCAAGCCAAGTCACAAACTTTTGTTCGCGTGGAAAACTCGCTTCGGGTGTTGGAGCGCCCAAATGTTGATCGGAAGCAAAATAGATTTTTTTACCCATAATTAGTGATTATCAGAAGCAAACCATTCCGCATAAGAGGTTTCGGTTTCTTGCAAACGCAACGAATACAATTGAATGGATTCAGGGAGGCGACTACAAATTTTTTGAGCAAAATCGATGACCATGTTTTCGCTGGTCGGTTGGTAATCTACTAAAATTACATGATGACCACGGGACTGCAGTTCTGCGGCTAATTCGATATGGGGGGTGTTTTTATTAAAAACCGTAGCGTGATCAAAAATATCGACAATTTCCTCTTTGACGATTTTCTTTAAATCAGAAAAATCGATGACCATGCCGAATTTTACATGGGTCGAGTCGGTAATAGGTTTACCAATAACCGTAACCGATAATTTATAGCTATGACCGTGCACATTTTTACACTTGCCGTCATAGCCATACAAGGCATGTCCGGTTTCAAAATTGAACTGTTTGGTAATACGAATCGTACTCATAATGTAAATTTACAGCGCAAAAATACGATTTATTCTAAATGGTTTTGCTTTTTAGAAAAGGAATGCAATTCATTGGGAGCATCTTCCAACTTTAGATTTTGTATAATTTTAGATGAAATAAAAAAGGCCGTCTAATCGACGACCTTTGTACTATTTTTATGGATTAAGTTGAAAATCTTGGGATTCGTTGGCATGGGCTTCGCGGGCATTAATTGCTTTATTGTCCTCGCCTCGCGTCACAAACGCAACAAAACTAATGTTTTGAGGGTTGATATTTGGGGAAACATTAGGGAAATTGGAAGGAGGTGTCATAGTAGGAATCGGAATTGAAAAATTTCGAGTGTAGGTTGAACCATTGACTAACTGACTGTTTGGGATTGCTTCTCCTAAAATATCTGTTAATGAAGCGCGTAGTACATGATTGTGTTCATAATTAGGTATCGGATTAACCCCATTGTATAAATCACTGTAATAATTTCGTTGTAAATAATATAATTTATCCTCTAGAAGGTAAACAACTAATTTTAAATTGTTGTAATCATCCAAACATTTTACTTTGACATCCAAATTGATCGATCCATTAGCTACGGTTGAACTCATGGCTAATCCTATGGTAGTATTGTTCCCTGTTAAATCGATTGCTTGTTGAACATTTGAAGTTTCAGGGAAGCTCCAAACTTCCATACGATTTAATCGTGAAACCGGCAAAGCAAGGGGCGAATTGGGCAAAATCAAATTTTTTAAAGGAGCAATCCCAGGAAAATGATAGGGATCATTACCATTATGAATAGCCACCTGTACTACTTTATCGGAAACTTCACTGGCTTGTTTCATTGCCCACGACACGCGGGTACAATTCCCACACCAGGTGCCGGTGTAATCCTCAATCAATACATTTTTTTTGAAATAACCCGATACAGGTGGAGCTGTTGATGAGCCATCGGGACGGTTTTCAACTATGGTTGTTTCTTGGCACGAAATCAACAAAATTGTCGCTGCAAAAAGCGCACTTAAAGCGTTTATTTTCATAGCAAATCAAAGCATTACATTTATAACTACAAATAAAAAGAAAAATCCTTTACTTTTAATCAGATTATTTATTTATTTGTATAATAATACCCATAAACAATGAATAAAATAACCGTATTACTTTTCTTATTAAGCCTATTCGGAAATGCACAAACCGCTTTGCCCGATGTAACCTTAACCAATTTAGAAGGCAAATCCGTAGTATTAAAAAACGAATTTTCTGAAAAAGACAAGCTCTATATTTTTTCTTTTTGGGCTACATGGTGCGGCCCTTGCATCAATGAACTGGATGAATTAAATGATATCATTGAGGACTGGAAAAAAGAACTCAATTTGGAGGTTATAGCGATTTCTACCGATGACGCACGTACGCAAAAAAGGGTAAAGCCTTTAGTTAATGGAAAAGGATGGCCCTATACTATTTTGTTGGACACCAACCAAGATTTGAAGCGCGCCTTAACCATTGTGAATATCCCTTACACTCTAGTGGTTAAAAACGGTCAAATTGTACATATCCAAAACGGTTATGTGCCCGGTAGTGAGACCGAATTGTTTGCTAAATTGAAGCAGTTGTAATCATGATTAAAAATTACTTTTACAGCGCTTGTCTTGCGCTTTTGGTTACTGCAGTAAGTTTTGCACAAACGGAAGAAAAACCCAAAGATAAAGGAACCCTCAGCGGCGGAATAGAATCGAATACGCAATGGTATTTGAATGATAAAGGATTGAAGGATGAAGTAGGCAATTCAACCGTACAACCGATTGAACCCCTTAGATCTAATACGTATCTATTTTTAAATTACACCTATAAAAAATGGATTGCTGGAATTCAAGGAGAAGCGTATGAACAAAATGCGCTTTTAAACATGAACCCAAAATACAATGGCACCAATGTGGCTACTTATTTTGTGCAATACAAAGGAGAAAAACTCGATGCAACAGCGGGTTATTTCTATGAACAATTTGGAAGCGGTTTATTGTTTCGGAGTTGGGAAGATCGGGCTTTGGGGATCAACAATGCTTTGCGCGGAGGGCGTATTATTTTTAAGCCCAACACTTCATTTACAGCAAAGTTAATTTATGGAAAACAACGTACTGGTTTTGATGTTGCGCGTTCTGAGATTTTTGGGGGCGATTGGGAATTAAGGCTTTCGAATGTACTGAAATGGGAAACTACCGAACTCACTTTAGGAGGAAATTATGTGGGGCGCTATGAAAAAACCGATATAGTAAATCCTAATTTTGATGCATTAACGAGTGGAATTTCCGGACGAATCAATCTAACACATAATTCAGTTTACTTTTCTGCCGAATACAATTATAAAACAGAAGATGCTGTAGTTCAAGCACCCGGACAAGTTGACAATAAATTAATTAAACCCGGAAGTGCTTTATTGATTAATTTAGGGTATTCAAAAAAAGGATTTGGTATTGATGGAACCTTCCGCCGATTGGAAAACATGAGTTTTTTCTCTGAACGTGCCGCTAAAGGCAATGTTTTTAATGATCGCATTATGAATTTTATCCCCAGCTTAACCAAACAACACCATTATAATTTAGCCAACATCTATGTATATCAGGCCCAACCCAATGTACTTTTAGCTGGATCTAGTTATGTAAAGGCAGGGGATATTGGAGGACAAATAGATTTATTTTACGATATTAAAAAAGGAACCTTATTGGGCGGAAAATACGGCACTAAGATTGCACTTAACTTTTCCAATTATAGTGCACTTAGCGGAACCTATTACATTTTTAATCCCCAAAATTATACAACCGATTTCTTTGGATTCGGCCAACGTATGTTTTCCGATTTGAATTTTGAAATCACTAAAAAATGGAATACAAAATGGCAAACTATTTTAAGTTATATTAATCAATACTACAATAAAAAATATATTGAAGATGCAGCCGGTGAAATAAAAACCCATATTGTTGGCGCTGATATAATTTATAAATTGAAAAAAGGACAGTCCATTCGCTTTATGGGCGAACATATGTGGGCCGATTATGATCGAAAAAATTGGGCTTCAGCCACGCTTGAGTTCAACTTCAATTCGAAATTCTCGATGTATGTGTACGATTTGTACAATTATGGTAATGACTTAGATTATTATCGGAACCACTACTATAACGTAGGAGGCTCATTCCGCAAAAATGCATCCCGTATTTCCCTAAACTACGGGCGTCAACGGGGCGGCTTGGTGTGCGTGGGTGGTGTATGTCGCTTTGTCCCTGAAAGCTCGGGTCTAACGTTAACATTTAATACTTCATTCTAATATGCAGTTTTGGCGCAACATAGGGTTTTGTTTATTGCTGTGTATTAGCGGAATTACCTATTCGTGTTCGTCCAACGAAAACTACGAAACAATAGCCGAATCGCCAGTGGTTTGTGATTTATCACAAGTTCCCTACCCAAAGCTTTCGGACTATCATTTTTTTGATGGGGAGTTGAAAAATTTACAACCGGCCTTAGGGGTTTTACCCTACAAACCGGCCAGCGAATTATTTAGTGATTATGCGTTAAAAAAACGTTTTGTTTGGATGCCCAAAAACACGAAAGCTACCTATGTGAACGACCATTCTATTTTGAATTTACCTACTGGCAGTGTAGTAATTAAAGTTTTTTATTACACTAATGTTCAACCAAGTAATACTACAAAAATCATTGAAACCCGATTGATGATCAAAAAAGAATCGGGGTGGATATTTGCTCAATATATATGGAACGACAATCAAACGGATGCTATTTTAACAAATCAAAGTACAACAAGAACAATACAATGGAAAGACGAAAATAACATTGTACAAACTGTTGAGTACAGAACTCCTGAAGCCGATTATGAATGCAACAGATGTCATAGTACCATAAATACAGATTACAAGTTCCCTTTAGGCATAAAACCCCAAAATTTGAATTTTAATTATAATTACAATGATGGTATAAAAAATCAATTGGACAAATGGATTGAAATGGGTTATTTAGAAGACAACTTGCCAAATACCATTGTTTCAATAGCCGATTATAGAGACGCATCACAACCGTTAAATCTTAGAGTGCGTTCCTATTTTGATGCAAATTGTGCACATTGCCATGTTACTGGCGGTGAAGCTGGGCATATGAATTTAAGATTTTCTTTTAATGAAACGATAAATCCATCAAAAATGGGGGTGAATAGACTTGCTGCACATTATTTACAAGGATATAACAATTTAATTATTCAACCTGGAAATTATGGTCAATCCATATTACATTATAGGATAAATACAGAAAACGACATATTGTATATTATGCCGCCGCTTGGAAGAACAAAAAAGCATGTTGAAGGTGTTAACCTAGTTGAAGAATGGATTAATTCTTTATAAAAAAAACCGCCATAAGGCGGTTCTTTGTTTGAATATAATATAAATTATCTTTTTATAATTTTTTTAGAAGTACGAATCCCTTCAGCGTTTATAAAATTAATCAAATACACACCTGAGTTGAAATTTGAAACATCTATAGATTGAATTCCGTAATTTAAACTAGATGAATGAAGAACTTTACCATTCAAATCAACTATAGTCATTGTAGTAGCTTTTAAAACGTCTAATACGAGTTCGCTTTCAACTAAAGTAGATTTAACAATCACACCCGAAGATTGCAATTGATCAATCTCATCAACTGATAAATTAGGATCATATCTATAGGTAACTGTAATTGCATTACCTACTTCTGCTCCTCCTTGAGTCGCCTGATTCGTTTGAAAAAATCGAAATACAAAATCTAATGGAAAAGTTCCACTCCCCGCATTATCATTCAAAAAATGATCAAAATTTCCATTGGAAGCATTAGGTGCTAATGTAACCGAACCGGTGGTAGGGTAAATAGTATTTTCAGAAACTTCTGGAAGACATTCTTGACCAAAACACAATTGAAAATTACTTCCATTATTATTCACTAAATCTTCACACTTGATCCAAACATTAGTAGTTGCTGGTCCATTATTTCTAACTCTAAATAAAATTTCGGCAGCGGGATAACCTAGCTCTGCTCTGGCTAACACAGAACCGTTGGGAACATTCTCTCCACCTACTGACAATGATATTTGAGAAAAACCAAACATACTTGCAAAAACAAGTATGTTGGTAAAAATTACTTTTTTCATTATTAGATATATTTTAATTTAAAATAATCTTTTTAATCTCTTCACGGCCTTCAGACACAAATTTTGCTAAGTAAACTCCAGCCTGTAAACCATTTAAGTTAATAGTTTCATCGTTTGAAATATTTTTTACAGTCATTAATACTTTTCCTGTAAGATCTAATATTTCAACATCTGCATTGTAGTTGGATTTGAAGTATACGATACCTGTGGTTGGGTTAGGATATAACTCAATAGTACTTGATTCAAAATCTGTAGTAGAAAGTGGGTTATTAACTCCAAATGTTTTTGACTCAGAAGCGCCAAAACTACCTCCTTCGATACCAGGAATTACATTGCCATTACTAAAAACTTGATACCCACCAAAACCATATGCTCCGTACATACCATCTCCATAAACATCATTTACTATGAATGAATAACAATCATTTGGAACTGTTAAATTAATATCAGGTTGTGGATATTCACCAGCAGCAGCAGCGTCAGCATAAGTTGGACTAGAGGCAACAATAGCACCCGCAGAGTTTCTTAGTTCCCATGAAGTTTCTGAACCATACTGGTCTAACGTAATTTTAATTACTATATCACTAGTAGCTGTTTCACTCGCTTTAGCAAATGAAGTCACACCACTATTATTTGCATTATTTCCATCAGTTGGAATACTCACATTCAACGTATTAGTTGGTTGTAAGTTGAAGTTAATCGAAGATAAATTAACCACTTGGCGCGCTAAAGGAGCTAGATTTCCAGACCAATTATATACCTGAGGTGTACCACCATTAATGCTATAGGTAATGGGTAATGTAGTTAAATTATTTTGTCCATAATTTTGTAACTCTATTTTTGGTGAAATAGACGCTACGCACTGATCTGAAATCTCTTTAACTTCTTTAATGCTTGCGTCATCACTGATCAAGCCTGTATAGGTAGCTGTAGTACCATTCCCCGAAATAATTTTTTGTTGTGATTCTGCCATAAAAGCAACCACTTCAAACTCTCCCATTTCTGCAGGAACTAAATTATAACTAGCAGGAATTGTATAGGTGTAGGTTCTTGTAACAAAAGTACCTGCTGTAGTTGTGCTAATAGTTTCTCCCCATTGACCTGTAACCATATGCACTAAACGGTGTTGGTGATTATATTGATCACCCAAATTACCACCCGTTTGTGGGCCTAAAGTATTGTTTTGAAGTAACGCTACGTTTAATCTATTTGTAGCAACAGGGCTAGAACCTGTATAATATGCTTCAACTAGAACCGTTAATACTCTTGTGCTCACATTAATTGAAGCGGTAGTCGCAACATTTACATAGGAACTTTGAGCTAAAATTTGGTTGGTAGCATTGGTCCAGTTATTTCTAGACATTGCCGTACCTGTACCACCATTTTGAGCTAATCCTGAAAATTGTGTGCGGTTTACAGTACCTGCTGGATAACCGGTAACACCTGCTTGACCCGTAAAACCTGAACCAAATGGAGTTCTAAAATCGGGCTGACCTGCACCCGGTGTAGAAAAACCACCAACGTGAACATTAACAAGAAAAACATTGTTAGGATTTGCATTTTTAATATTGTTGGCAATAGTATGTCCTTGAGGACAATACACACAATTGATACCTGTAAACTCTTCCAGGATAACTTTTCTGTTTTGAGGTGTTGTACTTACTATCGTTTGTGAAAACGATAACAAACTGTAAAAAGTTGTAAAAAATAAAGATAATGTAATTTTTCTCATGTTATAGGTGTGTTTCTAAGATGTTAATAGCTTACAAATATAAATTTATTTTTGATTTTTAATGCAATTTTCAAATCAATGTTCTAAAAATTAACAACATATATAATTTTATCATTTAAAGTAGATAAATTCAAAAACATTCATAAATTTGAAAAAAATAATGGGGATGTAGCTCAGTTGGCTAGAGCGCTACGCTGGCAGCGTAGAGGTCGTGGGTTCGAGCCCCATCTTCTCCACGAAAAAACCTGAAACATTGTTTCGGGTTTTTATTTTTTACTTATCGTTTGCGCTCCTCCGCTAATTCTTTGGCAACCTTTTCCAATTCGGTGTACCAATTTTCGCCAAAGCGACGAATCAATGCTTCTTTTACAAATTGATATACAGGAACTTGCAGTTCTTTTCCAAGGGCACAAGCCGGATCACAAATATCCCAACGGTCATAATTTACCGCTGCAAATTCTGAAAAATCTTTGATGCGTATGGGATATAAATGGCACGAAACAGGTTTCTTCCAATCGACAATTCCTTCATTGTAGGCTTGCTCAATACCACATAAAGCGGTATCGCCATCAAAAATCACATAGGCGCAATCTTTATTGTTGATTAAGGGGGTTTCCAAATCTTGTTCGGTTCCTTCCACCCATGTACCTAATCGTTCAATGGCTTCAATTCCCTCGGGACGTAAATAGGGTTTTATTTGGGGATAAATCGATTCTAATATTTTTGTTTCTTCCACACTTAAGGGCGCCCCTGCATCGCCATCGACACAACACGCGCCTTTGCAAGCGCTAAGGTTGCACACAAACTCTTTTTCAAGAATGTCTTCTGAGATGATGGTTTTTCCGAGCTGAAACATAGAAATAATAGTTTTTACAAAGATACTGTTTTTGATCGACCGTATCGGATCACTGCAAACAGAAACTCTTAAATAATCGGTTTAGCAATTGCTGTTAAAATATGGGTATCGAATGTTAAAGCACGCTTTGACTCATCAAAAATTTTTAACTTTACACCCTCAATTAAAATAAATGAAAGTATTTACTACCTTATTACTGTTTGTAGCATTTGCCCTAATCGTAATCAACATCATGCAATTGGATTTTGATCGTCCGTTTGAAGGCAATAGTTTAGTTGCTTTAATTGGAATCGTTGCCTCATTTTGTGCCGTTTTTATTCTTTTGATTTTTAAAATGTCGAAGAAAATTCAGGATAAAATGAAAAATCAATAAGATGTTTGACGTACTCATCATTGGTGGCGGTGTTTCGGGGGTTTCCTGTGCTTTAATTCTTGGATCGGCACAACACAAACCCTTTGCTGCCGATAAAAAAATTGGTATCCTAACGCACCAAAAATCATCATCACTTCAAGAGGCTGTATTTAATAATGCTTATGGCATTCCTGTCGGAACTTTAGGTGCTGATTTATTGGTCCAAAGCGTTGCACAATTGGCAACTTTATATCCGCATGTTCAACAAATTCCCGGAGTTAAAATTACCGCAATTGAAGGAGAATTTCCTGAATTTATAATCACCACAAACGAAGGAACAACCTTGCACTCTAAAACGGTTGTCATCGCTATTGGGGCGGGCAATCCATTACCAATATCAGGGTTAGAACGTTTTGAAATGCCTCATCAAAAAGCCAATCCAGCCAAAAATCGATTGCAGTTACGCAATACTGATCATTTGGTAAAACCTGGCCTATATGTATGTGGTACACTTGCCGGATGGCGCAGTCAGTTGGCTATTGCTGCAGGAAGTGGCGCTTCGGTAGCTACAGATATACTCACCGATTGGAATAATGGTTCACCTGTTCAGATTCACGATAGTATTCGCCCAAAAAACCCAACTACTTCGTGAGTACTTTTTGAATCATCGGATCTCTTTTTAATAACAATTGATAATAGTAGGAATCTCCATACAATTGACGAGCGAATTCGGCTTGAACATAATGGTTAACTAGCGACTTACTTTGAGATAAGCGCAGCGATACCCCCGAAATCTCTAAGTACTTTTCAAACGGTGTCACATAATCTTCTGTTTCAATTTTTGATAAAAACAGTGCAAAAGGCATTCCTGTATATCGTTTTCGATCTCGGTCAAGTTGCTCAAAAACAAAATGCCCCATAATTCCCGATTTAAGAATATACGCTAAACTCTCTTCCCCATGTGCGCTTTCAAGAGGCACAAAAATATCAGGCACTATTCCGCCACCGCCATAAACTATTCGCCCTTTTTTGGTTTTAAATTTTTGAGCTTCGGTTGTTTTTATTTTATCTTTTTCATGCAATTCGCCCGACTCAAAACGGTTTTCATATTCTTTGTAATAGCTTTCCGCATCGCCCTTTTGATAGGGTTTTTGAATCGAACGCCCGCTTGGTGTAAAGTAGCGTGCAATCGTAATACGTACCGCTGAACCGTCTTCAAACTGCATTTCACGTTGCACCAATCCTTTCCCAAAAGAGCGGCGACCTACTACTAATCCACGGTCGTTATCTTGAATTGCGCCGGCAAGAATTTCACTCGCCGAAGCCGAATTTTCATCAATCAGCAGTGTAACTTTCCCCTGCTCAAACAACCCGTTGCTAGTAGCAAAAGTTTTTTCGATTGTGCCCTTTTTATTTTTTGTAAATACGATTAATTCATTGTTTTTAAGTAACTCATCAGCAATTTCTATGGCCGATTCCATGACACCACCGCCGTTCTCGCGCACATCGATTACAAGCGACGAAATCCCTTTTTGTTTTAATTCTTGCAGGGCATCATGAAATTCACGCCCCGTCGTTTCGGCAAAGCGTTCAATTTTTATATAACCCGTCTTTGGATTCAATAGGGTAGACACTACCACACTCTTAATCGGAATTACATCGCGGACTACTTGGGTGGTGAACCTTTTTTTTGTTGCTTTACGGTAAACAGTAAGGGAAACACGCGTGTTAGGGGCCCCACGCAATTGATTGTATACTACTTCCGTCTTTAATTTTTTTCCGAATAATGGTCGGTTGTTGGCATAGAGGATGCGGTCACCTTCTTTTATACCTGCCTTGGCTGCAGGGCCATTTTCTATGGGTTTAATAACGGCTATGGTATCGTTGTAGGTATAGAAATTAATTCCAATCCCAACAAAATCGCCTTTCATATTATCGGCTAAAAGGAGCTGCTCTTTTGGCGTTACATAAACCGAATGCGGATCTAAATTGGCCAAAATACTGGTCACCGTTACATCTACAATAGAGTCGGTCTTTACATCGTCAATGTACTCATTTTCGATAAAGTGGAGTAACCGGTTTAACTTAGCGCGGTAATCATTTTTAGGGTATTTGGGCGCCACCGGATAATTGATCCAACCACCAATTACAATTCCCAAGGCTACACAGGAAAAGAATAAAACCGGAATGTAGATCTTGTTGATTTTCATACCTCAAGTAGGTTTGGTGTTTAATACAAACGGAGCAATTGGTTTACTATTTTACTCCAAATCTGAGATTTGCTCTACTGCAATACCCGCTTTTTCTAAAAAATCAATCCCAGAAGTATCCCGATAGCCCTTTTGATAGACTACACGCGTAATTCCAGATTGGTGTATTAATTTACTGCACTCTCTACAAGGTGAAAGCGTAATGTATAAGGTTGCGTTTTCACAAGATTGGGTAGACCGCGCCACTTTTGAGATGGCATTGGCCTCGGCATGTAAAACATACCATTTGGTTAATCCTTCCTCGTCTTCGCAACAATTTTCAAATCCCGAAGGAGTTCCATTATACCCATCGGATATAATCATCCGATCACGCACAATAATCGCTCCTACTTGTTTACGTTGGCAATAAGACAATTTGCTCCACTCTGAAGCTATGCGTAAATAGGCCTTATCGTATTTGTTGCGTTTTTCAGTTTTCATAGTATTCTACTGCTCAAATGTAGGAAATTTTTGGAGATTCTAATTTATTTAGCCCAAATTGGATTTTGCAGGATTAAGGGCACTACAACACCCAAAACAAAGGCAGAGAGCATTAATACAAAATCCCGTTGATTAAAGCGAAACAAGGTTTTAAAAATAAATCCGAGAATGAGAACAAGGGCAACTAGAAGCAGTTGCGCCCCTTCAATTCCCAAAGCAAACGCAATCAAGGGAGCCATCTTATCGGAGGCATCTCCGGGCAATAGATTGTTAAAATAATTGGAGAATCCTAACCCATGAATAATCCCAAAGAAAAACGTTACTGCACCAACAAACGGAATAGGATCTTGTTTTCCTAATTTTCCAAGCTTAAACAAATTAAACAATGCTGTAATTAAAATAGTAATGGGAATTAGAAATTCAATCCAAGTAGGGTTGACCTTAACGATTTCCAAAACGGACAGAAATAAGGATATCGTATGCCCTAATGTAAATAAGGATACAAATAAGAGTAACGATTTCCAATCTTTTGAATTGTAGGGCACCGTCAAGACTATCAAAAACAACAAGTGATCATAGCCCTGAAGATTCAAAACATGCTCAAGACCAATTTTACAATAAATCCAAAAATCTGTCATACGCTTACTTTTGAGGTTATGCAGCGTAAACTTACACTTTTTTAAATAAAAATTGGATTTGAAATAGTACTATTATTTGGCAAAAAAAGGGCTTCTTTTTTTACAAACACCTATGTAGCGGAACTTATCAACGCTAATAGGCGTTTAAATTTGAAAATAAAAGAACCTACAAGGCATTGCGCATAAACGATTCTGCTTTTTCAACCATATTTTCGCTCCCGCAAAAAAACGGAACCCGCTGATGCAACGCTGTAGGTTGAATTTCCATTATTCGTTGATAGCCATCCGACGCCTTTCCACCCGCTTGCTCTGCAATAAAAGCCATGGGATTGCATTCGTAAAGGAGTCGTAATTTCCCGCTAGGTGCTTTCGAACTTGTAGGATAAATATAAATACCCCCTTTGATCATATTCCGGTGCATGTCTGAAACCAAGCTTCCGATATACCGCGAGGTATAGGGACGATCACCCTCCTCCAATTGACAATATTTAATATAATCTTTTACTCCTTTTGGAAAATGAACGTAGTTTCCTTCGTTGATTGAATAGATGGTTCCGTCTTTTGGATATTGCATATTGGGGTGGGATAAATAAAATGTCCCAATGGCCGGATTTAAAGTAAACCCATTTACTCCATGCCCCGTTGTATAAACCAACATCGTAGAGGTGCCATAAATCACATAGCCCGCTGCAACTTGATTGATTCCCGGCTGCAAGAAATCTTCAATAGTTACCGGTGATCCAATTGGGGTTACCCTACGAAAAACTGAAAAAATAGTTCCAACAGAAACATTGACGTCAATATTTGAAGAGCCGTCCAATGGATCCATCAATACTACATATTTGTTGTTATGACTGTTGTCGCTTCCTGCCACTGTAATAAAGTCGTCGTTCTCTTCAGATGCGATGCCGCATACAATTTCGCGATTGATTAAGGTTTGGATAAATACCTCATTGGCATAAACATCCAATTTTTGTTGGTCCTCGCCCTGTATATTTTGCTCTCCTGCCGCCCCAACAATATCGACTAATCCCGCCTTGTTCACTTTGTAATTAACGACTTTTGCCGCTAAGCGTATGGAGTTGATAATTCGAGACAGTTCGCCCGATGAATATTGAAAATCGGCTTGTTTTTCAATGATAAATTCCCCTAAGGTTGTATTGCGTTCTTTCATTTACGAAATCGATGTAGTAGTTGTGCAAATATCTAATTTTTTCGGGATTATTTTGCCTTTACATACGAAAATAATTCCATGCAACGTTTTCACTACATCCTCTATCTTTGTAACAACTAAATCGCAAATTCAATGAACGTAAAAAACAAATCCTTTGTCTTGTTTTTAGGGATGCTATCGACTGTTGCATTCGCCCAAATTAATCTCGGGGAAAAAGCCTTGGGCGCCCTACAAAAAGGAGTAGCTGGTTTTACTTTTTCTAATGAACAAGCCGCAGCACTTGCTAAAGAAGGGGTTCGTAAATTGGACTCCGCCAATGTCGTTGCGGGCACAAATAATGGGTATTCCCTACGATTGCAGCGCATTTTTGGGAAACACGCGGCTGAAAATAACTTAAAGCTAAATTACAAAGTATACCTTTCTTCAGAAGTCAATGCATTTGCTTGTGCAGACGGAAGTGTACGGGTTTATTCGGGTTTAATGGACCGAATGGATGACAACCAATTGTTAGCGGTAATCGGTCACGAAATTGGACATGTAGTAAATGAAGATTCAAAAGATGCCATGCGTGTTGCGCTAAAAAAAAGCGCTTTATTTGATGCTGTTGCCTCCCAATCGGATAAAATTGGGAAAATAACAGAGGGGCAGGCCGGACAAATTGCGAGCGCTGTTATCGACTGCAAATACAGCCGTATTCAAGAAACAGACGCCGATACTTTTGCCTATGCCTTTATGAATCAGCATAACTATGATGTCAATGCTGTTGAATCGGCTTTTTTAATTTTGGCCCAATTAAGCGAAGGGAGTCAATCAAACTTCATCACCCGTATGCTAAACACCCACCCCGACCCAAAAGACCGGGCCCAAAAAGCTCGTGAAAGAGCCGTGGCAGAAGGAAAATACAAAGCCTATGTGCAACAGCCAATACGGAATACTGTTGCAGCAAAACCGACTAAAAAGAAACCGACTAAAAAGAAACGCTAATGCAAATTCGAAAGGCAACACCACAAGATATGAAGCAAGTTCTCGAGCGTATTCGGGAACTTGCTGCTTTTGAAAAAGAACCAAATGCTGTAGTGCTTACCGAAGAAGATCTCATCCGGGATGGGTTTTCTGAGCACCCATTATTTCATTGTTTTGTTGCCGAAGAAAACGAAGAATTACTGGGTATCGCACTCTATTACTACCGTTACTCCACTTGGAAAGGCAAAACCATCCACTTGGAAGACTTGATTGTTAAAGAAGACCAGCGTGGAAAAGGAATCGGATTTGCATTGTATAAAACAATTATTCGACAGGGACAAATCGATGGGGTTCGTCGAATTGAATGGGCGGTATTGGACTGGAATACACCCGCAATCGCGTTTTATGAAAAAACGGGAGCGCGCATTTTTACCGATTGGCGTGTTGCACAAATGGATGCGGATGGGATTACTCGTTTCTTGGCGCAACACGATTAATTTTTTATCAAAACAAGTAAGCAACCGTTTATAATTTATTAGTTTTGAAAGCACAAAAAATTGCTAAACTACTCAAGAATTAACCATGAAAGTATTCAAATTTGGTGGGGCTTCCGTGAAAGATGCCGATGGAATAAAAAATGTATTAAACGTACTGCAAACCGTCGGACATGAAGAAGTGTTAATGATTATCTCTGCTATGGGCAAAACAACCAATGCCTTGGAAGTTGTAATTCAAAACTATTTCGAAAAATCCAACGCTTTTCATGCCTCTCTACAAGAAGTGCGCAAATACCACAACCAAATTTTATTAGACCTCTTTGAAGATGAAAATCACGATGTGTTTTTTGCAGTAAACAGTCACTTTGCCGATTTAGAATATTTTATTCGAAGCAATAAATCGCCCAATTATAATTTTGTATACGATCAAGTAGTAAGCTATGGGGAACTGGTTTCCACCACTATTGTAAGTCATTATTTCAATGAAAATGGATTGGCAAATAACTGGATCGATGTGCGCAATTTGATTAAAACCGATGCGTCTTACCGCGATGCTTTGGTGGATTGGGAGCAAACCCAAAAATTGATTTCAAAAAATGTAAAAAAGAAAGCCCTGAATATCACACAAGGATTTATTGGCTCGGATGAAAATAACTTCACGACTACTTTGGGACGAGAAGGTTCTGATTATACTGCCGCTATTTTTGCCTATTGTTTAGGCGCTGAAAGCGTAACTATTTGGAAAGACGTTCCCGGCGTTTTAAATGCCGATCCCCGTTATTTTGAAAATGCAGTTTTGTTGAACCAAATATCTTACCGTGAGGCTATCGAATTGGCCTTTTATGGCGCTTCGGTTATCCACCCAAAAACGCTACAACCCTTGCAACGTAAAGAAATACCGCTTTATGTGAAATCGTTTATAAATCCGTTGTTGCCCGGAACAAGTGTTTCAAAAGGAGCCGATCTCGAGCCCAAAACATCGTGTTTTATTGTCAAGAAAAACCAATTATTAATTTCATTGTCGGCCATTGATTTTTCGTTTATTATGGAAGAAAATATCAGTGCTATTTTTGCATTGTTGCACCAGCAGAAAATCAAAGTTAGTTTAATTCAAAATACGGCCATTAGTTTCACAGTTTGCGTAGAAGATAAATTCGGCAATTTTGACAAATTGAAAGCATTACTTTCAAAAAAATTCAAAGTCGCCTACAATGAAAATGTTTCACTCTACACCATTCGCCATTTCACCCCAGAGGCAGCA
>Ga0315905_10000250_pt1 | contig 58035 bp, 57 predicted proteins | sample LakEriMetagenome_5_FD_203522 | JGI IMG/M metagenome (GOLD analysis project Ga0315905, IMG submission 203522) | Freshwater fungal communities from buoy surface, Lake Erie, Ohio, United States - Buoy 4 MA121 | ecosystem: Environmental > Aquatic > Freshwater > Lake | place: USA: Lake Erie, Ohio...
CCATGTGCGCAACGGTCGGCGCACGCCGATCTTCTTGCACGATGATGCGCATGCCGTTAGCTAATTTGAATTCCTGTGCCTGTGCGCCTGCCCACACCGTGCCGGTGGTGACACCGAGCATCATTACCAACAAACCGACAAACGCCAGCCATACCGCGCGAAATTTCATGGTCTTTGCTCTGCTAAAATAGGGATCAACTGGCGCGGAAATGCGCCGAAGCGACTGATTGTAGCCGCTTGTCTTTTTCCCCGCTGCGCACCACCCCGGACGCCGATGTTCAAGTTTCTCAAGAAAAAATTACAAGAACCCGAGGTCGTATCCGCGATTGATGCGAGCGCGACCGGCTCTGCGCCCGCTGCGCCAGCCACAGCATCTGGCACATCATGGGTGCAAAAGCTCAAATCTGGCCTGTCCCGGACCTCATCGAACCTTTCAACACTGTTCACCGGCACAAAGATTGATGACGATCTTTACGAAGAGCTGGAGTCCGCTTTGCTCATGGCAGATGCCGGCGTTGCTGCAACGACGCAATTGCTCGAAGCGCTGAAAGCACGCGTAAAGCAGGACAAGCTAACTGACGCAGCACAAGTAAAAACTGCCTTACGTGAGTTGATGATCACCCTTCTTAAGCCGTTGGAAAAACCACTGGAACTGAACCGCGAGCAGCCCTTGGTTATGATGATTGCCGGTGTCAATGGCGCGGGCAAAACCACCACCATCGGCAAGCTGGCCAAGCACATGCAGCGACATGACCAGAAAGTCCTGCTGGCCGCAGGTGATACCTTTCGGGCGGCGGCTCGTGAACAACTGATGATCTGGGGCGAGCGCAATGGTGTTGCAGTCATTGCTCAAGAATCGGGAGATCCGGCAGCAATTGCTTTCGATGCGGTGCAAGCGGGACGCGCGCGCGGCGTCAATGTGGTGATTATCGATACTGCCGGTCGACTCCCGACGCAGCTGCATCTGATGGATGAGCTAAAAAAAATAAGTCGCGTCATCGGCAAAGGCATGGAAGGTGCGCCGCACGAAGTGCTGCTGGTCATTGATGGCAATACCGGCCAGAACGCGCTCGCTCAAGTCAAGGCATTCGATGATGCCTTGTCGCTGACAGGACTGATCGTCACCAAGCTGGACGGTACGGCCAAGGGCGGCGTACTCGCCGCGATCGTCACGCAGCGTGCGATACCGGTGTACTTCATCGGTGTGGGCGAAGCGATTGATGACTTGCAACCCTTCGTTGCCGCAGAATTTGTTGATGCCCTTCTGGGCTGATACTGCTGGGCTGATACAGGATGACTTTTGCAACAGAACGTGTGAAACCTGTGTTTTTAACCGACCAACGATCACGCACATAATCGATGTCTATCATTTCGTTTTCTCACGTTACCAAAAAATATCCGGGCGATGTTGTCGCACTGGCTGATCTCACGTTATCAGTCAACGAAGGAGAACTGGTTTTTCTGACAGGGCCATCGGGTGCCGGTAAATCCACATTACTCAAACTAGTTGCCGGCATCGAGCGCCCGACCGGTGGTGTCTTGCTGGTCAGTGGTCAGGACATGCGCAAACTCAATCGGACCACGCTGCCTTTTCTGCGCCGTAAACTGGGCCTGATTCTTCAGCAGCACCGACTCCTGCAGGACCGCAACGTACTCGATAACGTCATGCTGCCACTGGTCGTCACGGGTGCATCGCCACAGGAATCACGGCAGCGCGCCATGGTTGCGCTCGAAAGAGTGGGGCTCGATGCCAAAGCACTTGCGACACCGATGTCGCTTTCGGGTGGCGAGCAACAGCGCGTCTCGATAGCACGCGCGATTGTGCACAAGCCGCGCATCATCCTCGCTGATGAACCTACGGCCAATCTGGATCGTGCCAGCGCAAAGGGCGTCATCGAGATGCTTCACACATTTAATTCTGCCGGTGTCACTTGCATCATCTCCACCCACGATGAACGCCTGCTGCAAGGCGCAGACCGTGTGTTTGAGCTCGCGCGCAGCAAGGTCGCCGCTGTGCATGATGCAGAGAGCGAGGTGGGCGCATGAAATTTTTCAGAGAACATGGCTTCGCATGTCGCGCAGCATTTGCGCGCATCACCGCTGCGCCGGGCAGCTTCATTTTTAATGTTCTGGTGATTGCGCTGGCCTTGATACTGCCGCTGGCTGGCCTGACCTTGCTTGACAATGTGCGCCCCGTTTCGCAGGGCATCGCAGTGGAACCAGAGATCAGCGTATTCCTGTCCACCGAAACTCCCGGTGGTCGTATTCAGGCGATCGGCGATGAGATACGAAGCCTGATACAGCGCGAACAGCTGAAAGCCAAAGTGGAGTTCATCTCGCGCGATAAAGCACTCGAGTCCCTCAAACAGCGCGCCGGACTGGGCGATGTCGTTGCGACCTTGGGCAACAACCCTCTGCCAGACGCCTATGTCCTCAAGCTGGCCAGTGCTGAAGATGCGGCCGGTGCATCGCGCATCGAAAAACTCGCGGCAAGTATCGGCAAATTATCGGGTGTCGAGATCGTGCAAATGGACTCGGCCTGGGTTAAGCGATTGGCGGCCCTGATGACACTGGCGACACTGGTGCTGTGGTTATTGGCGGCTACGCTCAGCGGCGTGGTGCTGGCCGTGGTGTTCAACACCATACGCTTGCAAGTGCTGACGCAGTCGGAAGAGATCGCGGTATCCCGGCTGCTGGGCGCCACCGATGCCTTTGTATCCCGGCCTTTTTATTACACTGGCGCGATACTGGGTCTGGCGGCTGGCGCGCTCGCGCTGGCCGGCGTGATGCTGGCGCTGCAGCTGCTTAATACCTCCGTCACGCAGCTGGCGGCGCTCTACGGCTCCCCCTTCCGACTCGTGCCTCTGCCCGCCGACACCGCAGCCATGCTGCTAGCCGGCAGTGCGGCACTGGGCATGCTGGGTGCGGCTCTCTCGGTCCGACGCTCACTGCGTCAGCCTGGCTAAGCCTGCCGGCTGGCAGGCCAGCGGCGCTTCATATTTGATAACCATCCCCGGCCAAATACCCCCCTCGGCCCGTATTAGCACTCAGCCTACGAGAGTGCTAATATTGCGTCTGCACGGGCAGATTTACCCCCTCAAAGCAGCTTTCGGGTGCAAACCCATCAAGGAGAAACAATGACAGCTTTGTCCGCATCGTCCGCACTTGTGCCGGCTGATCGTCAGGCATGGGCTCTCGGTTTTCCCGGCAGCCTTGGCAATCTGGATGCTTATATTTCAACCGTGAACCGGTTGCCGATGCTCACGCAAGAGGAAGAGGTCTCGCTCGCGCGTCAATTGCGCGATAAAGCCGATCTCGCAGCAGCGCAGGCATTGGTGATGTCGCATCTGCGACTGGTGGTATCGATTGCGCGCGGTTATCTGGGCTATGGTCTGCCGCATGCCGATCTGATTCAGGAAGGTAACGTCGGTTTGATGAAAGCCGTCAAGCGCTTCGACCCGGAGCAGGGCGTGCGTCTGGTGTCGTATGCGATGCACTGGATCAAGGCCGAAATTCACGAATACATTTTGCGCAACTGGCGCGTGGTGAAGCTGGCGACGACCAAATCCCAGCGTAAGCTGTTCTTCAATCTGCGTAGCCACAAGTCCGGTCTGGATACGATGACACCGGATCAAGTCGATGCGCTCGCAAAAACCCTGAACGTCAAACGCGAAGACGTCATCGAAATGGAAACACGCATGGGCGGGCGCGACATTGCGCTCGAGTCCCCTAGCGATGATGAAGATGATCGCTTCTCGCCAATCAGCTATCTGTCGGCCGAGCATTCGGAGCCCACCAAAGTACTGGAAGCCAAACAGCGCGATCGCCTGCAATCCGAAGGGTTAGAAGCAGCACTTTCAAAGCTGGATGATCGTTCGCGTCGCATCGTCGAAGCGCGCTGGCTGGCCAATGATGATGGCTCGGGCGCGACCCTGCATGAACTGGCCGCCGAGTTTAGTGTGTCGGCTGAGCGCATACGCCAGATTGAAGTCGCTGCGATGAAGAAGATGAAGTCCGCGCTGGCTGAGTACGCGTAAAGTTTTTCTGCGCCCTAAGCGCAAAGCGGCTTGAATGCAGGAGACCTCTTTTTGAGGTCGTGGCGGGGCGGAGCCCCGGGCCAAACGACTTTTGAAAGTGCGCAATCGAAGCGCTTCGGTCTGCTGCGAACCATTCCGAAATCAAACCCGCGTCCGTCAATGCCCCCGAACTGCCTTCCAGGCTGTGTATTCGGATGGTCGTAACCCGTAGCGTTCCAGCACACCCTCGTGCACCCTGCGAAGTTCTTCGATGATCAGTGCCTGTACACCCTCTTGCTCACCCTCGGGAACACGTTCTGCCACGGCTCGCTGAATACTGGCACGAGGCTCAAGCTCCGGCCGCGTGATCACTTCGCGGATGGTCTGCTTGATTAAATCACGCCAAGCCAAGCGAAGAGGATCGGGCTCGGCCAAATTTTGCTTTATCGCGAGATATTCCTGCGTAGAACGTTCGTAGGCCCAGACATATAGGTCACGCAGTAGTTCCACTCGGGTCATTTCGTACACGCCTAGTGTGGCCCAGCTGTAGGCCTGTTCCGGCACGTCTAGAAAAGTCAGAGGACAAAGGTTCGCACGGAACAGCGGTAGATTCGCGGCCAATCGCGAAGTGCGCTTGTTGATGTCGGCAAAGGGCTGCAGATAGGGCAGATGCACCATCATAAAGAAGGATTGCTCAAACGGATCGCCAATCTGATTAGCTTTACCCAGCAGTACTCCAAGCGCGTCATCGACCTGCTGTGGTGTTGAGAGCGGGCGATAGACGCTTTTGCCGATATCGACGGCGTGCTGGCGAATTCGTCCCTCATCTGCTGGATTGGCCAATAAGTTTTCTGCCAAAGCGCTGTGCAAGTTCATTAGCGTATAGCGATTGAATTCCGCACTGTCGATGTTTTCGACCAACAGTTCGATCGCCGTTTTATGGTTCAGGATCATCTGTGTTTCGATGGCCGCTTTACCAAGCGCCGCCTTGCCATGTTCGATAAGTTCGCGCGTATCGAGCCGAGAGTAGGTGTTGCCCTCGAGATGGCTCGATGCCCATGACAAGTCGATTAGTAGTCGGGTGAGAATGGCCCGGCTGTAGGTGCCTGCAGGTTCGTCAACGTCAGTGGTTCTGCCCATCTTGTGTAATTGGCGGCGCAGCGACTTAGACAAATACCAAGTCTCATTGGGACGGTAAGCATCGAGAAAATCACGCTGATAGCCTACTGGCTTGCGCGCTTCCAGAGGCTGGTCGATATAAGAAAGGATGTCCTGGCTATCGGCAGAGAGAGGAATGAAAGGCGGGAAGCCGTCCACCCTGGCGACCATTACGCCGCTGCCAGATTGGGTATTTGGACGAAAATAGCGACGTGCCCGACCTTCACCCAGCGCAGCGACTTGGCCGTTTTTAATCAGCTTCGCGATCAAGCGCTGTGCTGTTCGTCTGGCAATAGCCGGGTGGGCGCTTAGCAGTTCGGCTAGCGTCAATCCGGTCGCGGATGCCCGAATACTGGTGAGTAAATCTGTGGTGGATAGCATAGCGTTGTGGCGCCATTCGAAGTGCGTGTGGCGCGATTATGGCGCAGTTTATCGAACTGCGCCATAATTAACCCAAAAAATGGCGCAGTTCTTGGCAATCTGCGCCACAGCCCTGTAATAGGCATTCAACACTAGCTAGTTTTCAGACAGAAGCAATTTCAAGTCATTGAGCAACGGTGCACCATTCTGCCCATATCTTACAAACAGTCGCAGATGACCGCGCGTATCGAACACATAGCTGGCTGCCGTGTGATCGATGGTGTAGCTCTTGCCATCCGGTCCCGACACACGCTGCTGGAAGATTTTGAAATCGCGCGCGACTTTTTCTGTAGCCGCTCGGTCGCCGTAAAGACCCAAAAATCCGGGATGAAATACCGGCACGTAGCCGGCCATTACTTCAGGCGTATCGCGTTCGGGATCGAGGGTGATGAACAAGACTTGCAGTTTGTCGGCATCTGGTCCCAACGACTTCATGATGCCTGCCATGTCGGACAAGGTGGTCGGGCAAATATCCGGACAGTGTGTGTAGCCGAAAAAAACAAACACGAGCTTGCCGCGAAAATCTGCAATGGTCCGCGGCTTGCCGTTGTGGTCGGTGAGCGAAAAATCCTTGCCGTAGTCGAGGCCCGTGACATCCGTGTTGGCGAACACTGTTTTGGATGAAGGCGCACCCTTGTTGTCGCAGGCAGACAAGATCAACACACCAACCAACATCCAAGCCAGCGAAAGCAACAGCTTGCTCATGATTAGAAACGCAAGTAGTGATCGATCAACAGCGCTACAAAGAGCAAGGACAAATAAACGATCGAGTAAGTAAATGCCTTGCGCGCAATGAGGTCATTGTAGTGACGGTAGATGCGCCATGCGTACCAAAGAAAAATAACACCTAGTATGACCGCACTCACCAAATAAATCAGGCCGCTCATGCGCACCGCGAACGGCAGCATCGTGGTGGCGAACAGGATGATGGTGTAGAGCCAGACATGAAAACGCGTGAACTCCATGCCATGCGTGATGGGTAACATGGGCAAACCCGACTTTGCGTAATCGTCACGACGATAGAGCGCAAGTGCCCAGAAGTGCGGCGGCGTCCAGACGAAGATGATCAGCACCAGTATCCACGCCTGCATGGGTACGTCATTAGCAATCGCTGCCCAGCCTAGTGCAGGTGGCATGGCGCCTGACAAACCACCGATGACAATATTCTGTGGCGTCGCTGGCTTGAGGATGATGGTGTAAATGACCGCATAACCAACGAAGGTGGCAAAGGTCAGCCACATGGTCAGCGGATTAACGAGGTTGTACAGCACCCACATACCGGCGCCACCCATCACGCCCGAGAATGCGAGGACTTGCGGTACGGTGATTTCGCCACGGGCCATAGGTCTGCGAGCGGTGCGGGCCATGCGCGAATCGATTTCGCGTTCCACTAGACAATTCACGGCGAAGGCCGCGCCCGCCAGTAGCCAAATACCCACCGTGGCGGATACCAGCAAACGCCATTCGGGCAGCTCGGGGGTGGCGAGGAACATCCCAATCACGGCACAAAAAACGGCCAATTGCGTGACACGGGGCTTGGTCAGCGCCCAGTATTGCGCAATGCGATTGGATTGAATGGTGAGGGTGGTCATGACAGATCGATCATGCAGACGAGTGGTTGGTCCGCAATTCGGTCACCTTTTCCACAGGCTGAGAGAGTCGGTAGTTTAGCATGGTGAGCAAGAGCACCGAGAGCGCCGCACCGGCGTTATGCAACACGGCGATGGTGAGTGGCCAATTGAGTAATACCGTGGCCATACCCGTGCAAAACTGCAGCAGTATCAGCCATAACAAAGCTCGTCCCAGTCGCTCTGTACCGGGAGTTTTCCAGGCGCGGTGCGCAACCCATGCGACCAGCGCAACGACAACGACGGCAAATAATCGATGTACCCAGTGAATGGCTACCAGCGCATCAAACGGCAGGTAGTCGCCAGCAGAGGTCATACCCAAAGCTCGCCAGAGCGTGAAGCCATGAGTGAAATCCATAGCCGGCATCCAGTCTCCCTGACACAAAGGAAAACCACCGCATGCGAGCGCCGCATAGTTGGTACTGACCCAGCCACCCAAGGCAATTTGCATGAAGGCCGCGAGAAAAGCCAGCGCTGCGGGAAGCCGCAGTGCGCGGGCGGCATCAGGCAGCGGTGAGTGCTCGCTTTGTCGCAATGCATGCCAAGTCAACAGCGCCAGCAATGACAGGCCGAGCAAAAGGTGAATGGTCACGATGACAGGTTGCAGTTTCAACGTAACTGTCCATGCGCCGAAGGCACCTTGCAAGCACACGAAGAACAAAAGAAAGGCGGGCAGTTTCGGGGCGTATCGGGATTCGCGATGCGTGCGCCAGAGGCGCCATCCGATCGCAAGCGACGCAATGATCAGCACGCCCACGCCCATAGCCAGATAACGGTGAATCATTTCTATCCACGCTTTGAATACCGTCACGGGACCGGTCGGCATCAAGCTCTCAGCGGCACGAATTTCGTGATGCGCGAGAAAGGGATTGGCTTCGCCATAGCAACCGGGCCAGTCGGGACAGCCGAGACCGGAATCGGTCAGTCGGGTGAAGGCGCCGAAGACAATCAGATCAAAGGTAAAAAATACGGTGATCCACGCCAGCTTTTTGTAGCGATCGGTACCACGCGACAAATAAACAATCGTCGCGGGTATCAGCGCCACCAGCAGTGCTTTGAGGGCAAGTCCGATCAGCATGGGATCATCCTATGCGAGAAGCCTTGAGCAAACGCGTGATGTCTTTCTTGATTTTGTTGGCATCCGGATCTTTGGGAAAGCGCATCATCAGATTACCGAGCGGGTCAATCATGTACAGATGGTCGGCCGGCTGCGTGCCTTCTTGTACGGGCAACCAGGCGGCGAGTTTTTTTGCATCGACGCGCAGCAGACGCGTACCGTCATATTGCTTCATTAACGCAGTATCAATTGGTGTGTCATCGGTGATGAGCCACACGCGCTCAATACGCTCCATTTCTTTACCTTGGGTCAGGCGCAGCTGGCGCATGTAGTAGAGCTTATCGGTGCAGGGTTTGGCGCAGGCAGCTTGATCGACTTGAAGCAAAATCCATTTGCCGGCGAATTGCTGAAGTGCCGCTGCTTCGCCATCAAGTTGTTTCAGACCGAGCTCGGGTATGGGATGCGCACGCGGATCGATCAGATCACCGTAATTGGTGCGGCTCTGGGGCTTGACGACGTAGTAAGTGAAATAGGAAAAGATCAGCGGCGCGGCGCACACGGCGAGCACGATGAATAGCATGCGATTACTGCGCTTGCTGCGTTTGCTACTGTCCGCAGTTTTTGAATCAGGCGTTTTGCTTGCTTGCACGACGAAATCCAGTCACGATAAAAAACAGAAAGGCAGCAGCCGACAGGGCATACCACTGAAATGCATAAGCACGGTGCGTATCGACCCCGGCTGAGGGTAGTGGCCAGTCTCTAACAAGACCATCACCGAGATCATTGGTTTGCTCGATTATAAAATTTTGCAGGGGTAGTTTGCTTGCGGCGGCCAGCGCTTCAATTTTTACGTTCTGCACGATTGTCCCCGGCGTCAGTATTGGCGATTCACCCAATTGCATCAGCTTACCAACCGAGGCACGCACCCGACCGGTGACTGTGACCTCCTCTTTCGATACCGGGATGCTGGGTAGCCGCTGGCGATCTTGGAGATCACGCGGAAACCAGCCTCTCAGCACCAGCACCACACGCTCACTCCCTGCGACGCGCAATGGCATCAAAAGGTAGAACCCGGCCTTGCCATTCAAGGGACGATTATCCAGATAAACCGGCCAGTCCTTGACGAAGCTGCCATTCACCGTGATCGGCCTGAACTCTTCGGGGACCGCGTTCTCCGGCAGTGCCTGGACTGGCAGCGGATCGAGCTGGCTACGCGCGGCGATGGCCTCGGCGATTGCGATTTTTTCTTCTGCGCGCCGGGTTTGCCAATTACCCAGCGCGATACCGATCCCCGCCACCACCAGGGTCGCTATTAAGGGGATCCAACGCAGACGAAAGTGCAATCGCATTACAATGTGACGTCCAATAAATTAAAGTCTTCGGTCTTGCCGGTGCGCTGGTGATTGCCGACGAAATTCATTATGAAAATTCTGGTTGGCATTGCCTTCATCCTCATCATTGGCAGTCTCGCTTCAGCTCTGGTGTTCCTGATGCGGGATAAGGGGCGCAGCAACCGTACCGCACAAGCGCTCGCGTTTCGTGTCGGCTTTTCCATTTTGCTGTTTGTGCTGATTCTGGTTGCACACAAACTGGGATGGATACAACCAACGGGCATTGCTTACTAATCAGCGTCCTTGCTTCAATACGCAGAGCATAGATACAACCCACATTTATGATGGGCTTAAAGAACAAAAAACCGCACAGAAGTGCGGCTTTTTTATGTTTCCAGCGTTTACAACCAGTAAATGACGACGTACAAGCCCAGCCAAACCACATCGACAAAGTGCCAGTACCAAGCGGCGCCTTCAAACCCGAAATGTCGGTCCGGTGTGAAATGCCCCTTGAGCACACGATACAGAACGACGGACAGCATGATCGCGCCCATGGTGACGTGGAAACCATGGAAACCGGTCAACATGAAGAAAGTCGAACCGTAAATACCGGAGGTAAGCTTCAGATTCAGTTCGCTATAAGCGTGCGCATACTCGTAAGCCTGAAAGCCCATGAAGATCGCGCCCAGCAGAATGGTGGCAAACAACCAGATCGCTGTCTTGTTGCGCTCACCTTCGCGCAGAGTGTGGTGAGCAATGGTCAGCGTCACACCCGAGGTCAGCAGCAATGCGGTGTTAATCGTCGGAACCCAGAACGGACCCATGGTTTCGAATTTTTCGATCACGCCCGCGGGGCCCGTATTACCCCAGTTGGCCGCAAAGTCAGGCCAGAGAAACTTGTGGTCCAAATCAGCCAACCAAGGCATGCTGATCGTGCGGGCATAAAACAAGGCACCGAAGAACGCACCGAAGAACATCACCTCGGAGAAGATGAACCAGCTCATGCTCCAGCGGTAAGAAGTGTCGATGCGCGCGTTGTACATGCCGCCTTCGGATTCAGCGATCGCCTCGCCAAACCAGAAATACAGTACGACCAGCGCGGAAAGAATACCGGCGATATTGGCGGCTTTGCCCCAGCCAATGCCGTTGACCCATGCGGATGCGCCGGCCATGGTGACGAGCAATGCCGCGCCCATCAGCACCGGCCATTTGGATGGTCCAGGCACAAAGTAGTATGGCGCTTGACCTTGTTGAGTACTCATTTGCTTCCCCTGATTACAATGTTCAAAAATAAACTGCCGGCCGCGACGATTGTTTGGGCTTATTTAGCCACGACCATTTTCACCACCATCAGCAGCGTCAATACAAATAACACTGCTGCAATAATCCCTGCGATGATCACGTGCACCGGATTCAGCTTTTGCGTGTCTTCTTCGTAGGCGCTATTTTTACGCACACCGAAAAAAGACCACATCACCGCTTTAACCGTGGCAACAAACGACATCTGTCGCCGGCTTGCTTCTTTCAGATCATCCAAGCGATCACTACCTTTCAGCTTCCCTTGCCTGCCGCCGCAACCTCAAAGAAGGTATAGGACAGTGTGATCGTTTTTACATTTTTTGGCAAAGCTGGGTCGATGTAAAAACTCACCGGCATTTGCCGCGCCTCATTGGGCGCCAGTGTTTGCTGCTTGAAGCAAAAACATTCTAATTTCTTGAAATACTGCGCTGCTTCCTGCGGGGCATAGCTGGGAATCGCCTGCGCGTCCATCGCTTTGCCCTGCGTATTCACGACTTCATACACCACCTGCGCCATTTCGCCCGGATGCACCTGAACGCTGGAAACTACTGGCTTGAATCGCCAAGGGCCCGTGGTATTGGCATCGAACTCTACGGTGACCGTGCGGCTAGTGTCGATTTGGGTATTTGACGGGCTAACGTCGTTCAGAGTTTCCTGCACCGCCAGCACATTGATACCGGTGAGTTCACAAATCTTTTTGTACAGCGGCACCAACGAATACCCAAAACCAAACATCAGAACCGCGACTAGCATCAGCTTGCCAAGCATGCGCGCATTCCTGCGACTGCGACGCTGGCTACCCTCTTGCCCACTAGCCGACATGCTTAATGCGCAAACAGCGAGTGCTTGAGAATGACACCCGCAAAAAATACTGCCGCTATCGAAAGAAGTATCAGCGCAGTGCGCAAATTGCGCGGCTTGTTTTGTTCAGACATGGACACCTTGTACGTTACCGGCGGCATGAGCCGCCGGATTAACAAAATTACTTCACCGTTGGTGGTGTTTCAAAGGTATGGAACGGCGCCGGACTTGGCACAGTCCATTCCAGACCTTCAGCGCCGTCCCATGGATTCGCTGCTGCCTTCTCGCCGCCACGAATCGATGGCAGCACAACGAAGAACAGGAAGTAAACCTGCGACAAACCAAAACCGAAGGCACCAATCGACGCGATCATATTGAAGTCGGTGAATTGCGCTGCGTAGTCGGCATAGCGACGTGGCATACCCGCCAGACCCAGGAAGTGCATCGGGAAGAAGGTCACGTTAAAGGTGATCAGCGATGCCCAGAAATGGATTTTGCCGCGAGTTTCGTTGTACATGAAACCAGTCCACTTTGGCGCCCAGTAGTAGAAGCCTGCGAACAGCGCAAACAAAGAACCGGCGACCAGCACGTAGTGGAAGTGCGCCACAACGTAGTAGGTGTCCTGCAACTGGATATCGACCGGTGTGATCGCGCAGATCAGGCCAGTGAAGCCGCCCATCGTGAACACGAAGATGAAGCCAATCGCCCACAACATCGGGGACTCGAAGGTCATCGACCCTTGCCACATGGTGGCGATCCAGTTGAACACTTTCACGCCCGTCGGCACGGCGATCAGCATCGTCGCGTACATGAAGAACAATTGGCTGGTCACTGGCATACCAGTGGCAAACATGTGGTGCGCCCAGACGATGAACGAGAGAATCGCAATCGACGAGGTTGCATAGACCATCGAAGCGTAGCCGAACAGTGGCTTGCGCGCGAAGGCTGGGATAATTTGCGAGACGATGCCGAAGGCCGGCAGAATCATGATGTACACCTCGGGGTGACCAAAGAACCAGAAGATGTGCTGATACATCACCGGATCACCGCCACCAGCGGCGTTGAAGAACGAGGTACCGAAATGGCGATCAGTCAAGGTCATGGTGATCGCGCCAGCCAGTACAGGCATCACAGCAATCAGCAGGTACGCGGTGATCAGCCAAGTCCAGGCAAACATCGGCATCTTCATCAGGGTCATGCCAGGCGCGCGCATGTTCAGGATGGTGGTGACGATGTTGATCGAGCCCATGATCGACGATGCGCCCATGATGTGCATCGCGAAGATACCCATGTCCATGCCGATGCCCATCTGAGTGGACAGCGGTGCGTAGAGCGTCCAGCCAGCAGCGGTTGCGCCGCCTGGCACCAGGAAAGATGACACCAGCAAGATCGCTGCAGGTGGCAGCAGCCAGAATGAGAAGTTATTCATCCGGGCAAACGCCATGTCAGACGCACCGATCTGCAGCGGGATCATCCAGTTCGCGAAACCGACGAAGGCCGGCATGATCGCGCCGAAGACCATGATCAGGCCATGCATGGTGGTCAGCTGATTGAAGAACTCGGGTTGGAACAATTGCAGGCCGGGCTTGAATAGCTCCGCGCGAATGCCTAGCGCAAGAACACCGCCGGTCAGCAGCATCGTAAACGAGAACCACAGGTACAAGGTACCGATGTCCTTGTGGTTGGTCGCATAAAGCCAGCGACGCCAGCCGTGCGGATGATGATCGTCGTGCGCGTGGTCAGCGTGACCGTGGGCTTGATCCAGAGTAGTGCTCATGGGTTTCTCCTGATTATTCTCGATTACTTACGCGCAGCCAAAACTTCAGCGGGCTGAATGATGGTGTCGTCAGCTTTGTTAGACCAGTTGTTGCGTGTATAGGTGATGACCGCTGCGATCTCAGTGTCGGACAGCGTGCCCTTCCAAGCGGGCATCGCGTTCTTGCCATTCAGCAGAATGGCAACTTGTCCGTCTTGCGGGCCATTGACCATCTGTGAACCATCCAGCGCAGGAAATGCGCCCGGCACGCCCTTGCCATTGGCTTGGTGGCAGGCGACGCAATTGGCGCCGTACACTTTTTCACCACGCTCAGACAGTTCTGCAACGGTCCAGGTCTTGTTCGGATCATCTGATTTGGCCGCCATCGCGCTCTTCTGCGCGACGATCCACTTCGCATAGTCTTCTTCGCTCACTACATTGACCACGATAGGCATGAATGCGTGCTCTTTGCCGCACAACTCGTAGCAGTTGCCACGATAGGTGCCGACTTTTTCTGCTTTAAACCAGGTGTCACGCACAAAGCCCGGAATCGCATCCTGTTTGACGCCCAGCGCAGGAACGCCCCACGCGTGGATGACGTCGTTGGCCGTTGTCACGATACGAATCTTTTTATTGACTGGCACGACCAGCGGATGATCGACTTCGAGCAGATAGTTTTCGCCTTTCGGTGCGACGCCGTTAATTTGTTCGCGCGGCGTCGACAGGGCCGACAGGTAGGCGATACCTTCGCCATCGCCCTTCAGATAGTCATAGCCCCATTTCCACTGCATGCCGGTTGCTTTGATCGTGATATCGGCGTTCGACGTGTCTTTCATCGCAACCACAGTTTTAGTGGCTGGCAGCGCCATCAACACCACAATCACGAAAGGCACAACCGTCCATGCGATTTCGACGGTGGCGCTCTCGTGGAAGCTGGCCGATTTGTGGCCGAGAGATTTACGGTGTTTGAGGATCGAGTAGAACATGACGCCGAAGACAGCAAGGAAGATCACCAAGCAAATGCCGATCATCCAGTTGTGCAGAAGGTAGATATCCGCAGCAATGGCCGTGACAGGTGCCTGGAAATTGAGCTGATGTACAGCCGGACCACCATCCATGTTGTTGACCGCGGATGCCGAACCGAAGATCGTCAGTCCGAAAGCCGCCATGGACAGCAGGGTTAGGCGCTTCACGTAGTTCATAATGTCCTCAAAGCCTGTTAAATATTCGTTTACTTCTTTTTTCTCGATTACAAACTTATCCGGTAACCAAGAAGTTCCTGATTCAGTTCACTGGCAAATTCCCGTCGCTTGCGTTCAGTGAGGAATCGACCCACCTCAATTCTGCCCGCGCTTCCCTCAAGTCCAATCAATCCGTGTCGCAGTGCTGGCAAAGCCACTCGCGTGCGGCAGGGGTCGAAACGGAACTGCCTGATCTTTTCTGCTTGCACCAACTCAACAACAAGTTCAGCTTCATTGAGCGCGATACATTCGCGATCGGTTGCGTGCCGGCCGAAATACAAAAACGCTGCCGCCACTGCTGTCATCTCCAGTACTGCAAACACCATAATCACCCAAGCGCCATGCCACGTGAAATAGCTTGCAACCATCAATGAAGCGCCACACAGCGCAAGATACGCTTTGGCCAACTGCCGCGGCGAAATGGAGCAATTCTTCTTTAAGACCCATTCTCGCGTCGCCATCTCACCACATCCACTCTGGAAAATCGGTGGGCAGTGACTAGCCCAAAGGCTTTGGAGTATAAGCGAAAAGAATAACTGCCGCCAACTGGTCAGGGCTTCTTCGGAAGGCGTAACTCATCAGTCAAATTTTGCACAGACGGTTCAAACTTTCCGGCGCTCGAAATAAACAATAGGCTCTCCCGTGCCAGTGGTTCGCGGCCTGGCCCGGAAAGCATGGCCATAGATGACCTCGATGGTTAGTTGTAGCTGGCCATCGCGGTCTGCCTGCTGTTCCAGCGCGCGACGCAATGCCAGAACCTGCTGACGCGACATCAGGCCACGCGAGCGGTCTTCCAGCGGATTACCCCCCAACGCCCGCACATCAGCCAGTAATTTTGTCGCTGATGAATAAGTGATATTCAGCTTTTCCATATCCATGACGGGCGATGCAAAACCCGCATCAACCAGCATATCGCCGTAATCATGCAGGTCGACAAAAGGCAGTACGCGCGCATGAGGACCCGTAACCGCCGCTACTTCACGCAATTCTTTGAACGTATCAGGCCCGAAACAGCAAAACATCAACAAGCCATCAACACGCAAAACACGCGCCCATTCAGCCAGCACGCGATGCGGCTGCGGATGCCAATGCAAAGCTAGATTGGACCAGACCATATCCATCGCTGCAGCTTTCAACGGCAACTGACCAAAATCTGCGCAAACCAGCGCCGATTGTGCTGAAAGGTGGTGAGAACGCACGCGTAGTGCTCGCATGAGCCTCTGCATGCCCGACCATGAGCGAGCTTCGCGCTGCTGCGTTTCAACCAGCATTGCCATCGCAGCATCCAGTCCCAGCAATGCCGAGCGGGGGAAATGCTGACGCAGCGTAAGCAAATCATCGCCCTCGCCGCAACCTGCATCGAGTATCTGCTCGGGATTAATTTTGATGAGCGAGAGGCGCTCAAACATGCGCCCCGAAATCTCACGCCGCAAAAACTGCGATTGCGCCACACGCTCGGGACGGGCAAACAGACGGCGAATCTGCGCCAGCGAAATCGGCGCACTAACGCGTTGCGGTTCTTGGGGAGAAGATGACGAAGCCATCAGTAAACCAAAAATTCGGTAGGCAAGCTCATTAGATGAGTGGGTTGCATCGCTTATTGGACAGACGTCATGCGCAAGATGCACGACTGCCATGAAATTGTTCGGCGCAGTGTACCGCAGCAGACTCACCATGGTATTGAGACTTTTTCCGCGCGCACTCACATTGGCTATGCATAGCTTCTATTTACGATCATTTTTCCGTCGTATCGGCACGGCCCTTGAAACCATTCTGCCCGGTAGCTGTGCCCTGTGTCATGGGGACAGTCAGCATGCGCTCTGTATCGCGTGCCGCCTGCAATTTTTTGCGCACATGCCCACGCGTTGCGAGATTTGTGCAAGGCGAATGCCGCATCTGCATGCAAAAGTCTGCGGCACCTGTCTGCGGATACCACCTGCATTCGACGCCACCATCGTCGCTTGCGATTACGCGGCGCCGTCAGACTTGCTGGTGCAAGATTTGAAATTTCGCTCCCGCCTGCCATTGGCGAGATCATTCGGACAAATGCTGGCAAACGCGATCGCACGGCAGCCAACCAACACACCCGAGGTGATCATCCCAGTACCGCTGTCTGAGGCGCGATTAGCGCAGCGCGGCTTCAATCAGGCGGGCGAAATTGCACGCTCGCTCTCACGCCATATCGGCATACCATTGCAAGTCCAGTTGTGCGTGCGAGTCCGGGATACGCAGCCGCAGGCGGGTCTGCCGCTCAGTGAAAGACGGGTTAATATGCGCGGCGCTTTTGCGGTGCAGCTCAATGCATCCGTGCGAGGTCAGCATGTGCTGCTGGTGGACGATGTGATGACCACCGGCCATACGCTCAACGAACTCGCCGCTTGCCTGAAGCGACACGGCGCAAGACGTGTGACGAATGCAGTTTTTGCACGCACGCCCGAAAAATGAACTTATACGGAGGTGGCCTTGTTTCATGTGGTGCTGGTCGAACCCGAAATACCGCCAAATACCGGCAATATCATTCGTCTGTGCGCCAATACTGGCGCTCATCTGCATCTGATCGAGCCGTTGGGCTTTCCGCTTGATGACGCCAAGATGCGGCGGGCTGGACTGGATTATCACGAGTACGCGGACATGCAGGTCCATCCTGACTGGGCTTCCTTTTTGGCGACCCTGAAGCCAGACCCTTCTCGACTATTCGCGATGACCACCCATGGGTCAGCCGTTTTTGCCGACATACGCTTTCAGCCAGGCGACGTGTTCGTCTTTGGCTCGGAAACGCGCGGTTTGTCGGTCAGTCTGCGTGAATCCTTTCCTACTTCACAAAGAATCCGGCTTCCAATGCGCGCCGGTAACCGCAGCCTAAATCTATCCAATGCTGTAGCAGTTACTGTTTATGAAGCCTGGCGTCAGAATGGCTTTGCGAGTGGCGGCTAGGTGGCTTCTCGATCAGGATTGTCCAAGTCATCGGATTAACAACGAAAGACACTGGACCGCCCCTTGCAGGGCGCGCACTGGCTTGCAAGCCAGTGCCGTTCCGCGGGCATGCAGCACGCTGCATGAAACCCCCCTCTCCACCTTTCGCCGGGATGACGGTGGGAGTTTTAAGGTTGTCTCAATAACTACCATCATCACCTGCATGTGATGATCGCTGCATGGGAAGACCGCATGCGATCCGAGCTCCCTACCGTCATCCCGGCGAAAGCCGGGATCCAGCGTCGTTGTACGCTTGCCTTGGAATCTTTTTAATTGAAGACAAGAGATTGACCGCTAAAGAATCAGGGAAACTGGCGTAAAGATATGCCGAACAGTGTTGGTCGAACGCTGGCATCCAGCCAATATGTTCCTGCGCCTATAATTCTACGATTGCTACTTTTTATACCGAGGACTCCATGCTGAATCGACTCATCATTGCACTTGCCACCCTGCTAGCCACTAGCCTGGTTCAGGCGCACGGCACACACGCCGGCACTATTCATGTTGAACAGGCGCAGGCGCGTGCCAGCGTGGGCAATCAGGCCAATGGCGCCGCTTTTCTTACCATTGAAAATCAGGGCAAAGCGGATGATGTGCTGCTTTCTGCTGCCGCACCGGTCGCTAGCAAGGTCGAGATTCACAACATGACGATGGAGGGCGACGTGATGAAAATGCGCGCCGTTGAACGACTTGATCTGAAAGCCGGCGAAAAAATTGAAATGAAACCTGGTCAGGGCTATCACATCATGCTTATGGGTCTGAAAAAACCACTAAAAGCAGGTGACAGCTTTCCTATGCAACTCAGCTTCCGTAAAGCAGGCAAAGTACAACTCACAGTAACTGTCATGGAAGCGGGCGCAGCATCCAAATCCGGGCAGGATGAGCAGATGCATCAGCATCACGGTCATCAGTAAATATTTTCACTAATGTCTGATGCACACGGGCCCCGAGAATGTTTGGGTAACAGTGTTCCGGTACCAGTGTTCCGGTGCCACCGGCGCATCAGCCGTTAATGACTTTTTGCTCCAGTGCCTCCTGTGAATCGTCGAACATACTTTGATGCCAGTATTCATGGGGATCTGCGAGCCATGCGAATTTCTTATTCGTTGCGGCCAAACATCTGAGCGGTACCAGCGAAACCTGATAGCGGGTAAGCAGCGCCATGAACTCTCTTGATGCCTTCTTGGTGAGAAATCGTATTTCCATTCTGAGCATCAATCGCCCATTATTTATATGGAATTCGCGGATAGCGGTCAAATCTTTCAGTCCCTGAAAAAAACGCTGCTCATCACCAGCAGTCAGGAATGACGGCAATTCGATTTCAACATCCATTTTTTTGACTTGAGCAGTTGTGCATTTTCTGTGAACGCACAAAAATCAATATTCGGGCGACCAGACGAATTTAAAACACTCAACTCATGGGGGGCGAAAAAGATTCAGGAATGTGTGTGTGACACCACAGACCAGTGCTACAGAAAATGGCTACACAGATTATTCGACGGCAGAACGCGAACTTGAGCACCCGGCATTTCAGGTCGCCAACAGACTTTCGATCATCGACCCTAACGACGGAGGCAGAGTTTCAATCCTTCAGGAGCGCGCGTCGTAGTGCTGATAGACCTTGCGACTGCCCTCTTCGCCGAACAAGATCACATCAAACGCATCTCGGCGTGTTCCCTCGACCTCCATGCCCGGACTACCCACGGGCATGCCGGGCACCGCCAAGCCCAGGCCTTTCGGACGCTCGGTAAGCAAACGACGAATTTCCTGCGCGGGTACGTGACCTTCCAGCGCGTACCCGTCAACCATGGCTGTGTGACACGATGCCATGTCGGGTGGTACGCCAAAACGCAGCCTGTACGGCCCGGTTTTAGGGACGTTATGTGCAATTACCTCGAAACCGTTTTGCTCGAGATGGCTGATCCAGTCAATACAACAACTGCAACTGGATGTTTTGAACACGTCAATCTGCGTTTTCTTTTCGGCGCGCGCGAAGCTAGGCGCGACCAGACCGATTACTAATGCCTGCATCAGGGTTCTGCGTTTCATTGGCTGTCCTCGTTGGGTCTCAAGTGCGCGCATGGGCGCGCGATCTGGAGTGGAGTGGAGTGGAGTGAAGTGTATTGCAGGAACGGTATCGTCGCAGGGAACCACCGATTCACAGCCGACCTGACGCTCACGGAGACTTTTAAAAGCGCCGCGCTTTGTGGCGAGCCCCCGGCAGTAGCGCAGCACGGAGGCCGCGCACTGATCAGGCCGAGGCTTTTGCCTGTGGCTCGAGGCGGGCAATCGCTTCCTTGCGGTAGCGATTAAGTTCCTGAACTGATCCGAAGCTACGTTCGAACAGTAAAGAGAGGTTGTGCAAAATCCGGTCAACGACTTTCTTTTCCCACACGTCGTCAAAATGAATCTGGTGATCCAACCACGCTTCAAGCCAGTCGGGATCCGGCAGGCGACTCTGCACCGTATCATTCGGGTACAGCGCTTGATTCACATGAAGATTGGTGGGATGCAGTGGCTTCTCGGTGCGGCGGGCTGAAGCCATCAACACACCAATTTTTGCGAAGGCGACACGCGCATTATCCCCAGCCTCTGCCAGCGCTTTTTTCATGTAGCGCAAGTAAGCGCCGCCGTGGCGCGCCTCATCTTGACTGATGATCTTGTAGATTTGCTTGATGACCGGCTCGGTATGCCAGTCAGCAGCACAGCGGTACCAATGATTGAGTCGTATCTCGCCGCAAAAATGCAGCATCAGGGTTTCCAGCGGTGGCGCAGGATCGAATTCGAAACGTACGTTATGTAGCTCCTCTTCGGTCGGCACCAATTCGGGACGGAAACGGCGCAGGTATTCCATCAATACCAGCGAATGCTTTTGCTCTTCGAAAAACCAGACGGACATGAAGGCGGAAAAATCGCTGTCATTGCGGTTATCGCGCAAAAACATTTCAGTCGCGGGCAAGGCAGACCACTCGGTGATCGCATTCATGCGTATCGTCTGCGCCTGCTCGTCAGAAAGCCGTGCAGGATCGAAGTCGGCCCATGAAATATCGGTTTCCATGTTCCAGCGGACCTGCTCAAGGGAGCGGAAAAGTTCGGGGTACAGCATTTGTTGAGCTTTCTGCATGAATGGTCTCCTTGGATTCTACCAACAAAGTATGACCGTTTTATTGATGCCCAAATCGACGCATCAATTAGGTTGCCAGCAGCACAAACTCACAATTTATTCAATCCAGCCAGCATTTGTCCGGCCCGAATCCGGATCGCCTCCCGCTCGGCTGCATCAAGCCTTTGGAGATTTTTCGCCATCAGCGCCGTCCTTGGATTGACTGAGAGGGTGGCCTCGTGCTTGTCGATGAAGTTCCAATACAAGGTTGTGAATGGGCAGGCGGTGTCGCCAGTGCGCTGCGCAGGATCATAACGACAACCCGAACAATAATTACTTTGCCGGTTAATGTAAGCGCCGCTGGCCACATACGGCTTACTGGTGAACCGCGGTCCGCAGGCGTGCAAGGCCATACCCGCCGTGTTCGGCAGCTCGACCCATTCAATCGCATCGACATAAATCGCCAGATACCAGTCGCAGACCTGCTGCGGCGACAAGCCCGCAAGCAAGGCAAAATTCCCGGTCACCATTAACCGCTGGATGTGATGCGCGTAACCGATCTCCAGCGTTTGCTTCAGGCTGTCACGTACGCAAGCCATCCCGGTCTGGCCGTTCCAAAACCAAACGGGCAGATCGCGCTGGTGATCATAGTGGTTTGCCTTGGCCATCGCAGGCATGTCGGTCCAGTACACACCCCGGATGAACTCTCGCCAGCCAAGTATCTGGCGTATGAAACCCTCTGCGCTTTCGATAGTGACGTGCCCCCGCCGCCAGGCCTCCTCTGCTGCCGCAATGACTTCACGCGGATCAAGCAAATGCAAATTAAGCGATGTTGATAGAAGGGAGTGCCAGCCCAGCGGTGTGTCGGTCCACATCGCATCCTGATAATCACCGAACTTGCTCAGACGCTGATCAATGAAACGCGCCAAAGCTTCCAGTCCCTGCTCTCGCGTGACCGGCCAAGCAAACTTCGCAAGCGAACCGGGGTGATCGGGGAAAAGCTTTTCCACCAAGGCGATCACTTGCAGCGTCACGGCATCGGGCGCAAAAGCGGCGGGCGGCGGTATCACGCCGGGACCGGTGCGCTTGGGGTAGGCGCTGCGGTTCTCGGCGTCGAAATTCCATTGACCGCCGGCCGGTTCGGCACCATCCATCATGACGCCGAATTTTTTCCGCATCACGCGATAAAAAAATTCCATGCGCAGCTCTTTCTTGCCGCGCGCCCAGTCGGCAAATTCAGTACGACTGCAAAGAAAGTGCGTGTCATCGAGCAGATGCATGACCACACCCTCATCACGAACCACATTTTGTATTTGCTGCAACATGCGCCACTCGCCGGGCTCGGCCAGCCGCAGGACCTGAGGTCGATGGTGGTGCAAGGCCTGCCGCAGGCGTTCATCGAAGCCGGGATCGACTGGATCATCGATTTGCACATAGTGGAGCGGCCAGCCACGAGCGGCTACGCCATTGGCGAAATGCCGCATCGCTGACAAAAATAGGGCGATGCGCGCCTTGTGCGACCAAACTGCCTTTGCCTCGCCGGGCGCCTCGATCATCAGCACGGCATCCTGTGCGGGATCGAAGTCCTCGAATACCGGACTGGTAAAACTCAATTGGTCGCCAAGGACAAGGATCAAATGGCGCATAAACGGGGCAAGAAAGTTGTCACTTTGAAATATTCCATTTTAATTAGCCCAAAAAATTTTAGGCCGTTTGCTTTTTAGAAAACACTCAGGGAGGCGCTGAACACATTCCCGCTTTGTTGATCGCCAGCCCAGCTGGGCAATAAAAGAACCTGAAAAAAGCTTGGTGCCGTCTTTTCAGCCACAAAAATTTGCGTTGTAATTTAGGCCGCGCTTCCTCAAGAACAAGCTTACGCGCAGACACATGATTTCCGTGAATACGCTAGAATAACCCAGCAGTTTAAATTAAAACTTTATGGTATTCCGACAATGACCCAACTAAAGATACGCGCAATACCAAGAACGTGGTGGGTAGTGATCAGCTTTCTGAGCCTGATGACACTGCTGGCCTTTATGCCGCGCACTAGTCTGGCGAGTGAATGCCCAGCCTTGCTGAACTTCAAACACACCCGTCTGCAGGACGACTCGCCACAAAACCTTTGCCAGTACGCCGGCAAGGTCACGCTGGTCGTCAACACGGCAAGCTACTGCGGCTTTACTTCGCAATACGAAGGGTTGGAAAAACTGTACGCGACCTACAAAGACAAAGGGCTGGTGATTCTCGGCTTTCCGTCAAATGATTTCAGTCAGGAGCCTGGCAACAGCAAGGAAATCGCCGAGTTTTGCTACAACACCTATGGCGTGAAGTTTCCGATGTTTTCGAAAACTGCGGTCAAGGGCAAAGAAGCCCACCCGCTGTTTGCGGCGCTGATCAAAACGAGTGGCAAAGCGCCGAGCTGGAATTTCAACAAATACCTGATCGATCGCGAAGGCAAGTTGGTCAGCCACTACGGCAGCACCACGGGGCCGAGTGACAAAACAATGCAGGCCGCAATCGAAAAGGCGCTCGCCTCGAATTAAGAACCTATCCCGTTAGGCACCTTGCGGTGGTGGCACAGCTTAGTGTTCGGCTGTACTGACAGCGGTACTGCGGCCTCGCCATCAACTTAACGAGATAGTTTCCAAGTGATGCGGATGCACGTCATCCGAAACGGTTTTCGCTGTGATGCCTCCCAGCGCTTGCTGGTGGCATGTCGGGGCGATCTTCCCCTAACCCGTATTCTCCCTGACGGGCGTCACAGCCTTTTTATTCATGCGGGATATCAAAACTATGAAGATCGCAGTGATTGGCTCCGGAATCTCCGGACTTTCAGCGGCGTGGCAGCTGTCACGCGCGAGACACGAAGTATCGTTATACGAAGCCGGCGATTATTTTGGCGGTCACACGAACACGGTCGATGTCACCGTCGACGGCAAAACCTTTGGTGTGGACACCGGCTTTCTTGTTTTTAATCACCGTACTTATCCGAATCTAGTCCGGCTGTTTGACGATATCAAAGTCCATACCTCGGCCAGCGACATGTCCTTTTCTTGCAAACTGCCGCTCTCGGATCAGCCTGGCGCGCGCACACTTGAATGGGCCGGCGCCAATCTGAATACCGTGTTCGCGCAAAGGCGCAATCTGTTTAATCCGCGCTTCCTGCGAATGATCCGAGATATTCTGCGCTTCAATCGCGAAACAACACAGATGGCACAAAGTGATCACGCGATGGATGACATGCCGCTCGGTGATTTTCTTGTTCAGCGCCAGTACAGTACGGAATTCCGCGACTGGTATTTGCTACCCATGGCAGGATGCATCTGGTCTTGTCCTACCGAGCAGATGCTCGCTTTTCCACTCGCAACTTTCGTGCGCTTTTGCCAGAACCATGGATTGATTCAGGTGAGCAATCGGCCGCAATGGCACACCGTCACTGGGGGCGCGCGACATTATGTGGTTCAACTGCTCAAAGAAATCACGAACAAATACCTCAAGACACCGGTCAAATCCCTATCGCGTGTCGATCTCGGTGCACAGAGACAAGTGAAAGTGGATTCCGCCATGGGCAGTCTCATGTACGATCAGGTCGTGCTTGCTTGCCACAGCGACCAAAGTCTTGCACTGCTCAGCGACGCCAGCGACGATGAGAGAAAAATTCTTTCTGCCGTCGGCTATCAGCCCAACCACGCGGTACTTCACACTGACGCCAGCTGCCTACCCGCGCGCCAATCAGCCTGGTCGGCCTGGAACTACGAAAGTGCCGGCACACAAGAGCCCCGCGTTTGCGTGCACTACTTGCTGAATATGCTGCAACCACTGCCATGCAAAACTCCGGTGATCGTGTCACTCAATCCTCTGTCAGAACCAGATCCTGCGAGTGTGATGGGTCGCTTTGATTATGCCCATCCCGTATTTGACAGCGCCGCTATTGCCGCACAACAGGCACTGCCTGGCATTCAGGGTCAGCGCAATACCTGGTTCGCGGGCGCGTGGACGGGCTACGGCTTCCATGAAGATGGCCTCAAATCTGGCCTGTCAGTCGCCAGCGGCATCGACCAACAGGCGCAACAGCAAGCGCGCCGCGCTGCGTGACGGAGGCGGTAATGGACAAGCTGCACAAGCAGGCATTGTTAAGTATGGGTCAAGTAAGACACAGTCGCCTGCGTCCGGCGAAAAATACATTCAGCTATGGTGTGTTCACACTGATGTTGCCGCTGCGTTCGCTGGGTGATGCAGCACTGCCCAGTCGTTTATGTTCACGCAATCGCTTCAACCTGATGTCCTTTTACGATCGCGATCACGGCGATGGCAAAGCACCTCTGTTGCAGTGGATAGACCAATTGCTCAAGAGCGAGCAAGTTGATGATGCCGATGGCGAGATCTGGTTGCAAACCTTCCCTCGGGTGCTGGGCTATGTATTTAATCCAGTCTCATTTTGGTACTGCCACCGAAACACTGGCGAATTGCGTGCGATTGTCTGTGAGGTGAACAACACCTTCGGCGAGCGTCATTGCTATTTACTTGATACCGGCGGCGTGATGCCCTGGGGCGTATCGCTGACTGCGAAAAAAGTATTTCATGTATCGCCATTCTGCGCTGTCGAGGGCAGTTATCGTTTTCGTTTCATGCGCACCACGCAAACCGTCGAAGGCAAAGCTATCGAACGTATCGTGGCGCGCATTGACTATGAGGACGACGAAGGTCCGTTGTTACTCACCAGCGTCTCTGGCGTGCTGTCACAACTCTCCAATGCCAGCGCCACCGAAGCCTGTCTGCGTCATCCGCTAATGACCTTCGGCGTGATTGCCCGCATTCACTGGCAAGCATTACGACTCTTCATCAAGCGTGTGCCATTCTTCAGCAAACCCTTGCCACCCACCTCTCCGTTGAGCCGATGAATAAACCACACGCTCCCTCACCCGCCCTCAATGATGAAATTGCCGGCAGCTATCTTCAATCTGTCGCGCTGCCAACACAAGCGCGCATCGTGCTCCAAATGTTGCGTCGCCTCCAGCATGGATCACTGCGGCTGAAGTGCCCGGACGGCAATGTGCTGCATTTCGGTGATGACAGTACCCCTGTCAGTCTGACACTCGAGAGTTGGGAGCCCTGCGCCGCCGTGATGAAATCGGGTGACATCGGATTTGCCGAGAGCTTCATCAGCCAGCAATGGCATACCGATGACCTGACGCGCCTCCTCATGCTGTTTACCGAGAACCGCAACGCTCTTGAGACGGCTATTTATGGCACATGGTGGGGCAGTCTGGTCTACCGTATTCGCCACCTCTTCAACCGCAATTCGCGTTCCGGTAGTCGTCGTAATATTCATGCGCACTACGATATCGGCAATCGCTTTTACCGACTGTGGCTAGATCCGTCGATGACGTATTCAAGCGCTCTGTTTGCTAATCCGCAAGCGACACTACAGGAAGCGCAAACGGCCAAGTACGAGCGTATCTATGACGAACTGCGCGTGAGTGCCGGCAACCGCATTTTGGAAATTGGTTGCGGCTGGGGCGGCTTTGCCGAGCTTGCTGCGAGCCGCGGTGTCCACCTCACGGGTCTAACGCTCTCGACCGAACAACTGGCGTTCGCACAGCAACGCTTGCAAACTGCCGGACTGGCCGAACAGACCGAACTGAGGCTGCAAGATTATCGTGATGCTGAAGGTGAATTTGATGCCATTGCATCGATCGAGATGTTCGAGGCTGTCGGCGAGACCTATTGGGACAGTTACTTCGAGTGTGTGGCACAGCGACTGAAAACCGGCGGCCGCGCTTGCATACAAACCATTACGATTGATGATGCGCTGTTCGAGCGCTACCGCAAAGGCACTGACTTCATTCAGCAATATATTTTCCCCGGCGGCATGCTGCCATCACCTTCGGTATTTCGTGCTCACGCCGAGCGTCATGGTCTGAAAGTGGTGAATGAACACGCGTTCGGTCTTGATTATGCGCGCACACTCGAACTCTGGCATGTAGCGTTCATGGCTACACTGGCCGAAGTAGAAGCACAGGGATTTGATCGTGCGTTTATTCAAACTTGGCGTTTTTACTTGTCGTACTGTGAAGCAGGATTCCGTGCCGGTAGTATCGATCTGTTTCAGTTCACGCTGCAGAAACAGTGATGACAGCGATATACCAACGAATTTTTCTTCTGGCGCTGGTCGCATTCCTGCTACCTATGGCGGCGCTCGGCCAGCCGTCACCTGGCTATGTGCGGCAAGTACTTCCCGAGACGACGCTGGTCGGGCAGGGCATGTATCGATGGTTTGGACTGAGTGTCTACAAGGCGCGACTGTGGGGTGATAAAGCAAAAGTTACCGCAACGGGATGGCCCACCAGCAGTTTTGCCCTTGAACTCGAGTACACCCGAAAATTAGATGGCGAAGATATTGCCATCGCCAGCATTGATGAAATAAAAAAGCTGGGTCTCGGCACCAATGCACAGCACGATCAGTGGCTGGCGGGGATGAAAAAAATATTTCCGAACGTGGAAGAAGGCCATAAGCTGACCGGCATTTTCATCCCCGAACAAGCATCGCGCTTTTTCTTAGATGGCAAACTGATCGGTGCAATTGACGATCCCGAATTCGGTCCCGCATTTTTTGGTATCTGGTTACACCCTAAAACCACTGCACCAAAATTGCGTCAGCTTTTGCTGGGTACGAAATGACTGGATGCCACCTTGATTAGCTACGTTGATTAGCTACGTTGATTAAACAGAGAAATTCCGAATGACATTCTCCTTCAGAGATTTGCTTGCCTACGGTTTGTTCGGACTGCCACTCTCGCTGCTGGCGCTGCCTGTGTATGTGATGGTGCCGCAGCTGTATGCGGGCACGTTGGGGTTGTCACTGACCGCCGTGGGCAGCCTGTTGCTGGCAGCGCGATTATTTGACGCATTTATTGATCCTGCGCTGGGTGGCTGGATGGACAGAGCGGCGGTGACGCGAGGTCACACTGGCTTTGTATTGATGTCACTGGCGCCGCTGAGCGTCGGTTATCTAGCGCTGTTTCATCCGCCACTGATGTCGACGAATCAATTGTATCTGTGGTTTGGTTTGAGCTTGCTGGTGGTTTACGTCGGCTTCAGCATGGCGACGATTGCACATAACAGCTGGGGAGCGAGCCTCACGCAACAGCGCGGTGAACGCGCGCGATTGACAGCAACGCGTGAAGCCTGCGCACTGGTGGGTGTGGTGCTGGCGGCAGCACTACCGATGGTGATCGGCATGGCCGGCTTGACGGTGGTTTTTATTGTGCTGCTGGCGGTCACAGCGTTTGTGCTGCTGCGCTTTGCGCCGCGCGCGCTGATGCGTACGTCAGAGGATGCACCAGCACACTCGGTCCTGCTGCCCTTGCGTGACCGGCAGTTTCGCTGGCTGCTTGCCGTGTTCGCCGTCAATGGGATTGCGGCTGCGATACCCGCGACGCTGTTCATGTTTTTTGCATCAGATGGACTGCAGCTACCGGAATATGCCGGCTTGTTTCTGGTGCTGTATTTTTTTGCCGCCGCACTCGCATTACCCGCGTGGGCGAAGCTGGCCTCACGGGTCGGTGAAGCCAGTGCCTGGTTGATAGGCATGCTGCTTGCCGTGAGTGCTTTCGTGTGGACTGCACAACTTGAGAGTGGCGCGCTGGTGTCGTTTGCTGTGATTTGTGTACTGTCTGGCGCAGCGTTGGGTGCAGATCTGGCGTTACCGCCAGCCTTGCTGGCCGGTGTGATTGGCGCAGCAGGGCATAGTGGCCAGCGCGAGGGCGCGTACTTTGGGCTTTGGAGTTGGATGACCAAGCTCAATCTAGCGCTGGCTGCGGGAATCTCATTGCCCTTACTGGACTGGCTTGGGTATGCGCCCGGTCATGCGAGTGAAGAAGGATTACGTGCACTGTTGATAGGGTATGCGTTACTGCCGTGTGGACTGAAGGTGTGTGCGGGCTTGCTGTTGTGGCGCTCACCACTGAAGCAAGTATGAAACTGGGATGTGAAATAAAACGCGGGATAACATCAGAATGAAAACTATGGAGATAGATTGTGAATGCATGGATACGATCAATCAGCCTTGCGCTGGCAATCTCAGTGGCTGGCTGCGGAGCAACAATGACGCCCGCTGATTACGCTGGCGAGCAGCCGGCGCTCGACCTGAAAACCTATTTCAACGGTACCGTAGATGCCTGGGGCATGTTCCAGGACCGCTCGGGCAAAGTCATCAAGCGCTTCACTGTGGTGATGCATTGCACCTGGGATGGCGACACGGGCACACTGGATGAAGATTTCACCTACTCGGATGGCACCACACAAAAACGCGTATGGACGCTCAAGAAAGTGGGCGAGAACCGCTACATCGGCACCGCAGGTGATGTGATCGGTGAAGCCGATGGCAAGGTCGGTGGCAATACACTCAACTGGAAGTATGTGCTGGCGCTCCCGGTGGATGGCAAGGTTTATCACGTCAATTTCGATGACTGGATGTATCAGATGGATGAGAACGTGATGCTCAACCGCGCTGTCATGAGTAAATTTGGCATACGGCTGGGTGAAGTCACCCTGTCATTTCGAAAAAGGCCGCAGTGATGACGCAAGCTCCGCACGCACGGCCGGTGCGCGACACGCAGACGATGCTGTATGAAACGGCAGACCGCGGGATGAATCGGCGCATCCGAGACTGGCGCGGCGCGCGAGTGTGGATCATTGGTGCATCAACCGGCATCGGTGCGGAGACGGCTAAGCTGCTGCTCGAGAAAGGCGCGCACGTCGCGATCTCTGCGCGCAAAGCGGACACGCTGCAACAAATAGCGGATAAGCATACACAAGCGCTGGTACTGCCACTGGATGTGACAGAGCATGCGCAGGTCATGGCCGCGCGCGATCAGCTGCTCGCCCAATGGGGTGGACTGGATCTGATGCTAATTGTGGCCGGCGCCTATAATGAAATGCGTGTCGATACCTTTGATATGGGGGTCGTGAATCAACTCCTCGATGTCAATCTTCGCGGCGTGTTTCACTGCATTGATGCGATGCTGCCGATTTTGCTCGATCAGAAAAGCGGCGGTGGCGGAATCGGCATCGTGTCGTCGGTCGCTGGCTATTCGGGTTTACCCAAGGCGTTGGTATATGGGCCGACCAAGGCGGCGCTGATCAATCTGTGCGAATCACTGTACTTTGATTTGCATCCGCGCGGGCACGCGGTGTACATGATCAATCCGGGTTTCGTTGCCACACCGGCGACCGCAAACAATGACTTTGTTATGCCGGGTCTAATCAGTGCGCAGCGGGCAGCTCAGGAAATTGTCACGGGAATGGAAAAAGGTGTCTTCCATATTCACTTCCCGAAAGGCTTTACGAACTGGCTGAGGGTGGCACGGCTGCTGCCCTATCGCTGGTATTTTTCACTGATTCACAAAGTGACCGGCCTATGAATCACGAAGACGATCTGAAAAAACTAATCCGCTTTTTTGAAACCATCGATGCTGGCAATACCAAGCAGTTAGCGCAGGTGTATACCGAGGATGTGTTTTTCAAGGATCCCTTCAATGAGGTGCGCGGGCTGCCTGAAGTTGTGCGTATTTTTTCGCACATGTTCAAACAAGTCGATAGTCCGCGTTTTGTCGTGACAAGTCACGTACTGCAGGGCGATCAGGCATTTCTGACTTGGGATTTTCTGTTTCGCATGAAACGTTTTTCTTCGGCAGAGCAATGCATACGAGGCGCCACGCATCTTCGCTTCGGCCCCGACGGCAAGGCAAACTTCCATCGCGATTACTGGGACGCCGCAGAAGAGCTCTACGAAAAACTGCCGTTGCTGGGTTCTGTAATGCGCGGCTTGAAACGACTGGCGCGCAAATAAGTACTTCGATCAAACCGGGCCGGCTAAAGTCGGACGCCCTGTTTGCGTGATCGCTGCGCTTATCTTTGGTGGGAAACTGAATCGTTTACATCTTGGGCTTTTTCGCACTACGCGAAGCGCTTGTTTTTTTTGCCGTCCCTGTTGCCTTCTTTTTTGCCGCAGTTTTCTTGCTGGCCGTTTTCTTACTGGCAGTTTTCTTCGCCGGCGTCACGACCTGATTGACTGCCTGAGCAAACTGATCCTGTACCGTATTCCACCACATAGCCGAGTTGGCGAACTGGGCTGTGATTGCCGCTGCGTCTGGCATTCCTGAGTCAGATTTGTCCGTCTTATCAGCATATTTTTCAAAGGGCGACTCAAATTTCGACTCAAATTTCGACTCGAACTCCGGCTTGCTCTCCGCCGTGGGTCGGCTGGTACCTGCATGCGAAAAACCCTGGCCCATCGTCTGAATCGCAGACAGGGTGGCGCTCTGGACTTCCAGCGTCTGTATTGTGGTGCGCAACATGTTCATGTTCATTTGCAACCAGGACTCGACCGCCTTGAGATCGGTAATCTGTTTGTTGATGTCGTCGGGTGACATCGATGGCATGGCCATGCCAGGTATCTTCATTGCACCCCACATATTGCGCGCGAATTCGAGGGTATCGTTCATCGCGCCGGCTCCCGGCAAACCATCCATGCCATTACTGGACATTACGTATCTCCCCAAGCGGTATCATCGGACTGGCTGATGCCATCCTGTTCAGCAAAAGAGTAACAGATCGGATCATGATGACCGGACTCGAATGAGTCTCTGCGGCGCTAAATCAAACAAGCACACTCAATTTGACACCGGTAAACTAGGAAGATGTCCGTGCGTGACCCATTCCCTTACTCGCTGCTGCCATCCGGTCGAAAAGCCGGATTCGTGCTGCTGGTTCTTCTCCTCTCGCTGCTGGCGCATCTGTTCATTATTCAATGGGCAAAAGACAGTCTGGCACTGGTATCGCTGCTTGATGATGAGGAAGATGTGATTCAGGTCACGCTGCAAGCGACGACAAGACTCCAACCCCTGGAATCAACACCACGCCAGCCACCACCCCCGTTGCCCAGCCCTGAAAAATCACCACCTCTCTTGCCCGAGGCTCCGGCGACAAGCCCACCGCCGAGCGAGCGCGAGACTGCGTCCCCCGCAGCCCCCGTCGTCACCGGGCCACAGGTTGCCACGCCGGATCCCATGGCAACACCCGCCAACACTGTAAGTGAAGCGACGGCCACCACCACGACACCGGAACCGGAACCGACACCATCGCCATCACCGCCGCACACGAATTCCACACGAACGGATGCGCACACGGATGTACCAACCACGGCAACTCCCGCACCAGCAGCCACTACCGATACACCGCCCTTTTTTTCGCGCGTCAGCCTGCCGCCCTCCGCTGATCTCAGCTATGACGCGATCGCAATCAAAGGCAGCAGCAAAGTTGAGGGTCGGGGTCTGGTGAAGTGGGCACAGGACGGTCGACAGTACTCGATCACCGGTGAAGCATCGGTATTGTTTTTATCGGTGCTCAGCTATCGCAGCGAGGGTCGTCTCAGCGAGGTGGGTATCCTGCCAGAGCTTTATACAGAAAAACGTTTGGGAAAGTCATCGACCAATACGCATTTCCATCGCGATCGCCAGACGATCAGTTTCTCGGCTTCTACCAACAACTACCCCGTCAAGGGCGGTGAACAAGATCGCGGCAGCGTGTTCTGGCAGCTGGCCGGTCTGGCGCGCGGCAATCCTGACAAACTGCAAGCAGGCTTGTCATTCGACCTGATCATTGCCGGTAACCGCACCGCCGATCCGTGGCGTGTGACGGTACATGGCACTGAACCGATCGCGCTGGGGCAAAGCCGAACCAATGCTTGGCATATGAGCTTGGTGAGACCCGACGGTGGCACCGACTACCAGCTCGAGGTCTGGGTTGCACCCGAGCAGGAATGGTACCCAGTGAAAATCATGTATGTCGACCGGAAGGGAACATCGCTTGGGTTAACCTTGTCGAAGATTGAAAAAAAATGAATACCAAGATACCTACGCTCTCAGTGAAAGAAAAAACATGATGCGTATTCTGAAAAAATTTCCGATGCTGGCAGCTGGCGCACTGTTAAGCCTTAGCCTTAGCCTTAGCCTGACACATGCACAAGAAAAGATGACGGCGAATCCACCGCCATCGAGTCAGTTGCAGTACCGACTGATCGCTGACATCAAAGGACTCTCAGTCGAGGGCAACGGACAAATCGATTGGGAAGTCGATGCAAAACAATATCGATTGAGTTTTGATACATCCACTCAGCTGACAGGCCAGTTGATGTTGGAAAAAAGCGAGGGCGCCATTGATCGTAGCGGACTGGTGCCGGCGAATTTTTTTCTAAAACGCATTCGCAAGGAGTCTGTGACGGTTGTCTTTGATCGTCGTGCGGGCCAGATAAACTTTGCTGGCGATGCTCCTGCTCACAAAATTCAGGGCGGCGAACAGGATCGGCTCAGTGTCATCTGGCAGTTGTTATCGATGGCACGTGCACGCCCGGGTAGTTTCGTTCCCGGCTCAAGCTGGAAATTTTTTGTCGCTGGGACTCGTAGCGGCGAATCCTGGACCTTTCAGGTAAAAGACAAGCAGCGGCTGCGCACTCATCTCGGCGAGGTCGATACATTGCATGTGACCTATGTGCCAAACGATGTTAAGAATGGACGACAAATCGATATCTGGCTCGCGCCTTCACAAGAATGGTTTCCGGTTCGTCTGCGCTTTACCGAGCCCAACGGCGATTCGATTGAGCAAACGATAGAAAAAATTACAAAAAAATGAGTTCTTCAGCACTGGTGCTTTTTTCAGGCGGTCAGGATTCGACGACCTGTCTGGCTTGGGCGCTATCACGCTATACACGCGTCGAGACACTGGGATTTGACTATGGTCAGCGGCATGCAGTAGAGCTCAGTCTGCGATCACCGCTGCTGTCATCCATACGCGCATTGAATTCGGCATGGGATAACCACCTAAGTGAAGATCACCTGCTCGATCTGACAGTGCTTGGAAAAATTTCCGACACCGCGCTCACACGCGATACGGCGATTGCGATGCAAGCGAATGGTTTGCCGAATACCTTCGTGCCAGGTCGCAATCTGCTTTTTATTACCGTCGCAGCAGCACTCGCTTACCGCCGCGGCATTGATGTCATCGTCGGCGGTATGTGCGAGACGGATTACTCTGGCTATCCAGACTGTCGCGATGACAGTCTCCGTGCACTTGAATCAGCGCTGCAACTTGGCATGGCAAGCTCCCTGTCACTGCAAACACCGTTGATGTGGCTAAACAAGGCAGCGACCTGGCAGCTGGCTTACGATTTGGGTGGCGAGCCACTGGTGACTTTGATACGCACTGATACGCACACCTGCTATTTGGGCGAACGGGGCGTATTGCATGACTGGGGTCATGGCTGTAGCACTTGTCCGGCGTGTGAATTACGGGCGAATGGCTATCGTGAATACGCCGCTGGTACATCAGCGAAAGACGCTGGATCCCGGCTTTCGCCGGGATGACGGTAGGAATTTTAAGATCGCCTTAACAACTGCGGTCATCACTTGCCTGTGATGACCGCAGCGTGGGCGGATCGCACGCGATCCGAATTCCCCACTCGCTCCCTACGAAAGGGTGTAGCGGGGGTTTCAGACCGCAAGGGGGATCCAGCATCTTTCTTCGCAGACCTAAATTTTTATTCCTGAACTTAAATTAATTCAAGAATCAAGCTGCGTGTCGCCCAGATTCAGGCACTGACTTCGTTGTCGGCTTCAAGGCATCAAGCAGCTTGGCCTCCTTCTGCTTGGCGTTTTTCAAATGCCTTTCTTTCACATGACCATAACCTCGGATATCTTCCGGAACACTGGCCAGCTCTACCATCTGCGATAAATTCTCGCTGCTCAGTGTCGGCAGCAGCGCAGTGATGGCATTGCGATATTCAACAATCAAAGCGCGTTCGCTCTTGCGTTCTTCGGTATAACCAAACGGATCTAGCAGACTGCCGCGCAGGAAGCGCAGTTTCGCCAGCACCGGAAACACACTACCGACCCAGCTACCGAACTGGCGCTTGACCAGATGACCATTCGTATCGCGTTTTGACAGCAGCGGTGGTGCAAGATGGTATTTGATCGAATAATTTCCTTCGAACATACCTGCAATTTTTTGTTTGAATGCAGGATCACTGTGCAAACGCGCGACTTCGTATTCGTCCTTGTAAGCCATGAGCTTGAAGTAATAACGCGCGACGGCTTCGGTCAGACGCAAGCTTTGTCCGGCAGACACCAACTTACTTTCAGCAGCGCGAACTTGTTCGACGAACTGCCGATAACTATCCGCATAAGTCGCATTCTGATAATCCGTCAGGAAGGCTATACGGCGCTTGATGGTTTCATCCAGCGTTGGCGCGCGTTTGAATTCGATCACCTGTGCCGGTGCGAGCGCCTTCATTTCTTTTTCTACAGCTTCCAGGTTGTCGGCTGCCAAACGACCCCAGGCAAACGACTGCTGATTGAAATCAACCGAAACGCCATTGAGTTCGATTGCCTTGAGCAGCGCCTGCTCAGACAGCGGCACCCAGCCTCGCTGGAATGCATAGCCGAGCATGAACATATTGGTCGCAATCGCGTCGCCCATGAGCGTGGTGGCGATCTTGCCGGCCTCGATGGCAGCGACGGCTTCATCACCACAGGCTTTGCGAATATTCTCGGCAGCGCTGACATCCGGATAGACCCAATCCGGATTTTTTACAAACGCCGCTGTTGGCGCAAGGGTGGAGTTAATGACCGCATGCGTGCGGCCACTGCCCATGCGCGCAATTGCATCCTTGCTCGCGGCAACAATCACATCGCAACCAATCACAAGATCCGCTGCACCGGTACCGACGCGGGTCGAATGTATCTGATCATCTTTTTCTGCCAGACGCACATGCGACATCACCGGTCCGCCTTTTTGCGCGAGGCCGCTCATGTCGAGCACGCTGCAAGCCTTGCCGCCAACGTGTGCTGCCATCGCCAGAATCTGGCCCACGGTCACTACGCCCGTGCCACCGATACCGGTGACCAGCACGCCGAAGGGCTCGCTGAGTGAAGGTAATTGCGGCGCGCTCAGTTTTGCTGCACGTGACATGGCAGAAATCGTGCTACCGCTGGCATCTTTCATCGCCGCTTTTTTCGGCTTCTTCAGTTGCCCGCCTTCGACCGTGACAAAGCTCGGGCAGAAACCAGTCACGCAAGAGAAGTCCTTGTTGCAGCTGGATTGATTGATCTGACGCTTGCGGCCGAATTCAGTTTCGAGTGGCTCGACTGACAGGCAATTCGATTTGACGCTGCAATCGCCACAACCTTCGCACACGGCCTCATTGATAACAGCACGCTTGGCCGGATCAGGAAAGGTATTGCGCTTCCTGCGGCGACGCTTCTCGGACGCACAGGTCTGATCGTAGATGATGGCAGAAACGCCTTTGACTTCACGCATTTCGCGTTGCACCGCATCGAGCTCGCTGCGATGACGAATCGTCACGCCCGGTGCCCAGTTGGTGGTGGCCGGGTATTTGTCCGGCTCGTCGGTGACCACCACAATCGGCGTCACACCTTCGGCAGCCACCTGACGAGAAATCGTCGCGGGATCAAGCGGGCCATCATGCGTCTGGCCGCCTGTCATGGCGACCGCATCATTGAACAAAATCTTGTAGGTCATGTTGACCTTGGCCGCAGCAGAGGCACGAATCGCGAGCAGGCCCGAATGGTAGTAAGTACCGTCACCAATATTGGCAAACACATGCTGCTCGGTGGTGAAGGGCGCATGACCAATCCAAGTCGTGCCCTCGGCACCCATATGCGTGAAGGTGGAAGTGGAGCGATCCATCCACAAAGCCATGTAATGGCAACCAATGCCAGCGAGTGCACGACTGCCTTCGGGCACGCGCGTTGAAGTGTTGTGCGGACAGCCTGAGCAAAAATACGGTGTGCGATCTTTTTGCGGATTGGCGCCGGTGCTGACTTTCAGAACAGCTTCGCGCGACTCCAGATAGGCAATACGTTCACGCACACGCTGTTCGACCGGATGGCCGGCAAAGTATTTTGAGATGCGCGCCGCAATTGCGCGCGCAATTTGCGTTGGATTGAGTTCATAAGTGCCCGGCAGTAGCCATTCCCCGTGTCCACTGCGGCGCGTATTGCTCCACTCACCGGTGTCATCAAACTTGCCGACCACACGGGGACGCACATCATTGCGCCAGTTATAGAGTTCTTCCTTGAGCTGATATTCAAGCAGCTGACGTTTTTCTTCAACGACGAGAATTTCTTCCAGACCGGTTGCAAACGCGCGCGTACCTTCCGCTTCGAGTGGCCAGCTCATGCCCACTTTGTAGAGACGTAAACCGATATCACGCGCAACGGATTCGTTGATACCCAAATCTTCCAGCGCCTGACGCGTGTCGAGATAGGATTTACCTGCGGTCATGATGCCGAAGCGCGCATTCGGGCTGTCCCAGATCACGCGATTGAGGTGATTCGCGCGCGCATAGGCGAGGGCTGCGTACCATTTGTAATTGACCAGCCGCTCTTCCTGCTCAAGGATGCCATCCGGCCAGCGAATGCTGAGACCACCGGCGGGCATATCGAAATCATCAGGCAAGGCAATCTTCACGCGCTCGGGATCAACATCGACGGTGGCGCCGGATTCCACCACATCCGTCACACATTTCATTGCGACCCACAAACCGGTGTAACGGCTCATCGCAAAACCATGCAGACCGTAATCGAGGTATTCCTGTACCGAGGAGGGATAAAGCACCGGTAAACCACAGGCTTTGAGAATGTGTTCGCTCTGGTGCGCGTTGGTCGAAGATTTAGCCGCATGATCGTCGCCCGCCAACGCAAGTACGCCACCGTGCGGCGCGGTACCTGCAGCCACGGCGTGCTTGAAGACATCGCCGGATCGGTCAACCCCGGGGCCCTTGCCGTACCACATGGAAAACACGCCGTCGTAGGTCGCACCCGGAAAAAGATTGACCTGCTGCGTACCCCAGATCGAGGTGGCCGCCAAATCTTCATTGAGGCCGGGATGAAATCGCACGTGATGCGCCTCGAGATGTTTTCTGGCTTTGGCTGCGGTCTGATCCACACTACCCAGCGGGGAGCCGCGATAGCCGGTGATAAAACCCGCGGTGTTTAGGCCAGCGGCAAGATCGCGCTGGCGCTGCATCATTGGCAAACGAACCAGCGCCTGCGTGCCAGTCAGAAAAACACGGCCGCGCTCGAGCGTGTATTTGTCATCCAGTGATATGGAATCCGGCTGCAGCGCCTGCTGCTTGTCCAGTGGTGCGTTCATGACGGTCTCCCCGCAGTTCTATAACTATGAGTTGGAGTATAGGCAGTGACTAAGGTATCGTAAAATCACAAATACGCAAGCTTAATATCTGAAAAACGAATACCTCGAAGCATTCACACATGTCAATCAACAACGTCACCCTGCGGCAATTGCGCTATTTCGTATCGGCGGCCCGCAACGGCCAGTTTTCGATGGCAGCCTCCAGCGAAAACGTGTCCCAGTCGGCGATCACGAATGCCGTGCTGGCACTGGAAAAAGAGCTGGGCGTACGGCTTTTCTATCGCCTGTCGCAAGGCGTGTCGCTGACGCCGGAAGGTCAGGACTTTTTTCTGCAGGCCTGCCACATTCTGGATTCGGTGCGCGACGCCACCCACAAGCCCCGCTTTCGCGCACCCCAATTGCGCGGCACAGTGAGAATGGCGGCCTCCTACACGGTGTTGGGCTATCTGCTGCCAGACCTGCTTGCGCGCTTTCGCGCCAGCTATCCGGAAGTAGAAATCGACTTGCGTGACATGGACCGTTCCAGCATTGAGCAAGCCGTGCTGAACAAGGAAGTGGACCTGGGCGTCGCGATTCTGTCGAACATCCGCCGGCCCGAACGTTTCGGTCATGCGGTGATGGTGCGCTCGCGCCGCCAGCTCTGGGTCGCGCCGGACCATGCGCTGGCGAAAATTCCCTCGCCTTCGTTCAAAGATATCGCGCAGCACCCCTACATCATGGTGACCGCTGACGAGGCTGAGGAGTCCACGCTGGCGTACTGGAAATCGCGACGTATCAAACCCAATACTGCCTTTCGCACGATGTCGATTGAGGCGGTGCGTGGTCTGGTCGCGCATGGATTCGGCGTGACCGTGCTCTCGGACATGGTGTTTCGTCCCTGGTCGCTGGAAGGCAAGCGCATCGAGGCGCGCCCCATTCTGGATCTAGTCCCGCCGATGGAGGTGGGCGCGATCTGGCATCCCGATGGAAAAATGAACACGCACGCCGAGGCATTGCAGCAGTTTTTGCTGCACGCCTATGGCCAGTAACAATTTTCCTGATCTTTCTGTAACAAGCGGTAAACCCATTGCTTCACCCTGCATCTGGCGAGCGACCATAGGCTCGCCGGGTCAGTACTTGTGGACAGTGCCCGGTAACCAACCCAAGTAAAGGTGACACATGAAACTGCACTCATTCCGCTGGTTAATGTTGGCGGGACTGCTGACCGGCAGTCTGGCTTACGCCGATCACCACAAAAAAGGCGAGGGCAAGCATGGCGACGATATGCACGGCGATGCCATGCAAAACGACAGAATGCCTCCCATGTTCGGACAGTTTGACAAGAACAAAGATGGCCGCGTGAGCCGTGAAGAATCACGCGAAGGTATGGATCGCCTGTTTACCGAAGCAGATACCAACAAAGATGGTTTTATTTCTACTGAAGAAATGCAGGCGCATCATCGCGCGATGCGCGAGCAGTTCAGACAGAGCATGCGCGACTACTGGAAAAAAGCCGATACCGATGGCGATGGCGCACTGAGCAAGGCCGAGGCAGAAGCCGCAAAAATGCAGCGATTGGTACGCGACTTCGACAAACTGGACAAGAACAAAGATGGCAAGCTGACAGCGGATGAAATGGCCGCAGCGCCGCACCACAAGATGATGCCACAACCGTAAACCCGTGATTTACCGATTGGTCTGAACCCCGCGCCACCCCCGGCGCGTTGCGGACCCCATCAATGATGTGGGTCCGCTTTTTTATGCGGCATGACCGACGCCACTGCGGCAACGCGTGCAGCGCGTATCGCCTGCGCTATCGCATCTGCGGGTTTGTCGGTAAGCGTAGCAGTGACCTTGGCGGCAATCTCACCACCGTCGACAGATTGCGCAGCAGTGAGCACGGTCTGCAAAAAAACGCGCTGCGGAAAAGGACGGTCTTCAAATCCGGTACGACCACGAGAATCGCACTCGCTGGCGACAAGCAAATCCATAAAGCGCGCCGGCTTTCTAAAGGCGTCACAACGCTCCAGCATTTTCACTAGTGTATCGGCACGCATCTCGAGTGCGCATCCGACGTTGCCATGCTCGCGGGCCGTCATCACAGCGAGGTCACGCACATCACCCGGAATTTTTAGCCGCTCACACAAAGTCTCCACCAGCGTCACGCTGCGTGCTTCATGCGCAATATGCTGTGGCCATTTTTCGGGCGATGTCGTTCCTTTGCCCAGGTCATGCACGAGCGCAGCAAAACGTATCGCCAGCGAAACTGACTGCTGAGCTGCAGCATCGATCACCATCATCACGTGGACCAGCGTATCGATTTCAGGATGATGCTGCGCTGGCTGCAGCACACCATCAAGCGCGGCGATTTCCGGCAGGATGCGCGTCAGTGCGCCAGCGTCGCGCAAGAGCATGAACATGCGCGAAGGCTTTGCTTCCATCAGACCGCGTGAGAGCTCTTGCCAGACACGCTCAGGCACCAATGCATCGACTTCACCGGATACCACCATCTGCCGCATCAGTGACAGCGTTTCTTCAGCAACGGAAAACTCGGTAAACCGGGCAGCGAAACGTGCGACGCGCAAAATGCGCACCGGATCTTCGGAAAACGCCGAAGAGACATGACGAAAAACTCGCGCTTCCAGATCAGCGCGGCCACCACAGGGATCAATCAGCGTGCCGTCGATATCCTGGGCGATGGCATTGATAGTCAGATCACGCCGCAACAAATCCTGTTCCAACGTGACATCAGGCGCGGCATGAAAACTAAACCCGGTATAGCCGGGTGCGGTTTTACGTTCGGTGCGCGCGAGCGCGTATTCCTCATGCGTATCGGGATGCAGAAAAACCGGAAAATCTCTACCCACTGGAAGAAAACCTTGTGCACGCATCTGATCCGGTGTCGCGCCCACCACAACGTAATCACGATCTTTGACGGGCAAACCGAGCAGGGCATCGCGTACTGCGCCGCCGACCACATAGGTTTTGACGGACCCTGTCATGCGTTAGCGCGGTGCGAGATAATGCGGCGCGACCGCTTCCAGTGCGGTCGGATGCCATGCGTGTGGCAAGGGATAGTCGCCACTGGCGACATTGTCGGCTTTCATGGAGTCGAGATTGTCGCGACTCATGACGGGCCCACCCGGCACATGCTCGAGCAAGAACGCCTGAATGCGCGCCAGCGACGCCGGCAACCCAATCACGGGCCGTCGATGATGTGCGTAGGTACCGGAGAGACGGATCAGCTCGCGCAAGCTGTACACATGGGGGCCGACCAGCTCGTAAACTTTACCGATGCTTTGGGGGTCATCCAGCGCATCGACGAAGGCCTGCGCAAGATCGCCGACAAACACCGGCTGGAATTTTGCATCGGCACCACCCACGACCATGACAGGCAATATGGCCTGCATGCGCGCGAACATATTAAGAAACTTATCTTCCGGTCCAAACACGACCGAAGGGCGAAACGACGTGACCTCCAGATCGAGCGCTGCGAGCATGAGCTGTTCACCTGCGGCTTTGGAACGCTGATACATAGATGGCGCATCGCTGGCAGCACCCAGTGCACACATATGCAGGCAACGCTTCACGCCCAGTCTGCTGCACGCCTGCGCAATGCGCTTTGGCAGCGCGACGTGAGCTTGTTCAAATTGCGTTCCCCAGGGATTGCCGGGTTTTGAATGCAGCACGCCGACCAAATTGATCACCGCATTTGCTTGCGCAATCAGGCGATCCAGCGTGGCATCGTCATGGATATCGGCTTCGATCACTTGTACCGTGGGCAGCACCAGCAAATGACTGGCGCGGGGCACATGGCGCGTCGGTACGACAACATGACGGCCAGACGCAGCGAGCCGCGCGACGATATGCGAGCCGATGAAACCGCTACCGCCAATAACTAAAACAGCTTCGTGATGCATGGCGGTCATGGCAGATCGCCAAGTTCGCCGAGATTGGCGTCGCGCGGTGTCACCATGCCGAGCCGGGTTTTCATGGACTGAGGTTTGTTCTCGAACATGGCGGCATACCACGTCGTGTTGGCCATCACATTTTTCACATAGACCCGCGTTTCAGTGAAGGGAATAGTCTCAGCAAAAATCGCACCCTCGACGGGCTTGCTGAGTGTGGAACGCCACTGCCGCGGACGACCCGGCCCGGCATTGTAGGCAGCCGTTGCCAGCGTTTGCGAGCCGCCGAGATTGGACAGCACCATGTTCAGATATTGCGTACCCAACGTGATATTGGTCTGGATGTCATTCAGACTGCTGAGCGTGAAACCGGACATGCCGATTTTGCGAGCGACATAGGTAGCGGTGGTGGGCATGATCTGCATCAAACCCGATGCCCCGACATGAGAGCGTGCCGATCGAATGAAACGCGATTCCTGCCGAATGAGTCCGTAGACCCAGGCCTTGTCCAGACCAATCGGACGGGTGGCGGTCTGCATGATGTCGTCATACGGTGTCGGATAGCGTTGGGTTAGATCGAGTTCCACCTTTGTACGATCTGCGGTCGTTACCATGCGATCCAGCACCTCGTTGCGACGCGCGAACTCGGCGGCGGCAAGCAACTGGCGCTCATTCATTTTGCGTAGTTGCCAGTTCCACTCGCGATTGCCTTCAAAGCGTAATTCCATATCGAAAAATTTCAATGCATGACGCAAACCAGGATTATTCGACGCCTCTGCAATTTCGTCGGCCTTGGATGGCTGGGGTCGGGGCAAAGGCGCGACTTTGAGTCCAAGCTCTTCCATCGCAAGGATGCCGTAAAAATTATGCTGGCCCGCAATCAACTGAAAATACTTATGCGCATCTTCAGCAGCACCTGCGGCCAGCTGCGCGCGCCCGCGCCAGTAAATCCAAGCGGGATCTTTTTGCAGATCGGGAGGCATGCTCTCAATCGCTTTAGCGACCATGGGCCAGTCGGCCTCGCGCAAGGCAGCCCGAGCGCGCCACTGATATCCCTCTTGCGACAAAAATGCACCCCAGCTCTTGCGCCAATACGGCGCTGCATCTTTGGATAGCGAGAGAGACGCGGGCAATGCCAGCTGCGCCCAAGCCGAAGCGAGTTCTTCTCCGGACAAGCGCGTCTGAACACGCTCAAGTGCTTTGGTAGCGCGCTCGATATCTGTGCGTGCAATGCGACCGATGGCAATGATGAGCAACTCGCGCGCAGCCCTTGAACCGCTCGCACCCTGATCGATGATGGCGTTAGGTTTGTCAATGGCCTGAACCAGCTGCTTTTCGCTGACATCCGTGAACGCCGCGATGCGTCGCGCCGTACCCGGAACGCCGAATTCCACCGAGAGGCGAACCTGCTTCCATACATCGGCGTCGCTGAATTGTTTTTCGCGCTGCAGGCGACCGATCAGATCAACGCAAGCTTCACCATAGGCTTTGGGTTGCACTAGCAAATCCTGTGCAGCTTTGGCGACGTTCTCGCCTTTGGAGAGCTTCGATGACAGCGCATAGCATTTGAGCTGGGTATCGTCGTTCAGCACGAATTGCGGATACTGCTCGTCAAACAAACGCCAATCGCGAGCACGGCCTATGAGCAGCAGCCAGTCATTACGCAAGCGATCGCCGATGGCGCTACCTTCATGCTTGGACAGAAAGCTGCGTACTTCGCCCTCGGGCGCCGATGCCAGCCGTGGATACAGCCTGTAGTATTCGATATAAGACTGCAAAGGGTAATCGGACAGTCGCATCGAGATCCGGCCCGCCTCGCCCATATCGCCGCGCATTGCCGCTTCTCGTAGGGCGATGAAATCCGCATCAGCGGCATTAAGTGCAATCGGTGCGCGTCGCCCGGCAACCGCCGAAGAAGGCAGTATCGATGCTGTGGCAACAGCACAAAAAACTCCAAGGGCGAGCCAGCTTCTCTTTGTCATGCAAATTCCAGGTTTCTATTAGTAAACAGTCTGTTTAGAATAGCATGCGCCCTTGAAATAAATCGACGACACAAGCATTCTTTTTATCTATGAAAATCAATAACGCAAAAGCAGACCTGCGCAAGGAATTGATTGCTGCACGCAAGGCCCTATCGGTCGATGTGAAAGCGCAGTCAGATGCGCGAATTGCATCAAAACTATTGGCATGGCTGGACGCGAATCAAGTCGCGGTGCTGGGCGCCTATCTGCCCATGGCGGGCGAGCCGGATCTGACTTCACTGTATGCGACGCTTCCCGGGCGCGGGATACAGGTGGCCATGCCGGTCGTGCTGGAAAAAAATCAGCCTTTGCACTTCGTTCACTGGCAGACCGGCGATGCACTGGCGCGCGACGCCAGCGGAACTCTGGCCCCAACAAATCGGAATCATTTTGTGAAGCCTGATGCGGTCCTCGCACCTTGCGTGGGTTACAACGACGCGCAGTATCGGCTCGGCTATGGCGGTGGTTATTTCGATCGCACGCTCGCGCAATCGCCTCGACCGCTGGCCGTCGGCATTGCGTATTCGATCACGAAAGCTGATTTTCTGGCAGACGCCTTTGACATTCCGTTGGATGTGATCCTGACCGACTGATTAACGTCCAGTGATCCCCCGCCAGATCGCGATCGTTGGCGCAGCCTGATTGAGTGTGTAAAAGTGCAGGCCCGGCGCACCGCCAACAATCAGGCGATCACACATCTGCGTGACCACATCCAAACCAAAAGCGCGAATAGAGGCGCTGTCATCGCCAAAGCTGGCAAGTTTCAGGCGAACCCAGCGCGGTATCTCTGCGCCACACATGTCAGAGAAACGCATGAGCTGTGTGTAATTGGTAATGGGCATGATGCCGGCAACAACAGGTGCATCGACACCGGCTTTTTTTACTTCATCAACAAAACGGAAATAAGCATCCGCGTTATAAAAATACTGCGTGATCGCCGAGTTGGCACCGGCTTTGATCTTGCGAATGAAATTCTGCAGATCATCTTGCGGTGAGCGCGCCTGCGGATGCATCTCCGGGTAGGCGGCTGTCTCGATATGAAACCAGTCACCGGTTTCAGCGCGGATGAATTCGATCAGCTCGCTGGCGTGACTGAACTCACCGGAGAGGCCGCCAAAGCCACTGGGCAGATCACCTCGCAAGGCAACGATATGGCGTATCCCGTGTGATTGGTATTCAGTGATGATCTCGCGCAGCTCGGTGCGGCTGCGTCCTATGCAGGACAAATGCGGCGCAGCCTTGTGACCTTCGCGTTGAATTTCCAATACGGTGTCGCGCGTTCCGGCCTGAGTCGATCCTGCCGCGCCAAAGGTCACCGAAAAATACTCGGGCCCGAGTTCGGCGAGCTGCACGCGCGCCGCGCGTAGTTTGTCCGCACCCTCGGTGGTCTTGGGAGGGAAGAATTCCATACTGATAGCGGGCGTATTCAAAGCGGGAGTAGTCATTGAATGTGTCACTTTTTTCGTATCAAGATAGCCGACAGCAGCCAGGACAGGAGACTGTAGACAAACGCAGCAAGTACGGCAGCACCAAATCCTGCGACCTGAAAACCAGAAATCAGATCAGCAACCGCCCAGAACATCAGGCCATTGATCACGAACACAAAGAGTCCGAGCGTCAGGAAAGTCACCGGCAGCGTAAGCAAAATCACTACGGGGCGAATCAACGTATTGACGAGCCCAAGTACGATTGCAGCAATCAGCGCGGTGGTAAAGCTGTCGACCTGCACGGAGTCGAGCAAATGGGGCAGGGCGAAAATCGCGACTGTATTGATCAGCCAGAGAAGCAGCAGGCGCATGTGTGACGCGTGTGGGTCGCGCGTAAGTAGAGTCGGTAAAGAGTCCGTGCATCACCGGGCCTCATGAGCCCGGCGATGCAGAATCCATACTGCGATTAGTAGCGGTAGTGCTCAGGCTTGAACGGACCTTGCGTGGTCACACCGATGTAGGCCGCTTGTTCCGCGGACAATTCCGTGAGCTGCGCATTGAGCGTTTTGAGCTGCAGACGCGCGACTTTTTCATCGAGATGCTTAGGCAAGGTGTAAACACCGATCGGATACGCCTTGGTGTTGGTGAACAGTTCAATCTGCGCAATCGTCTGGTTCGCAAACGACGAGCTCATCACATACGATGGATGGCCCGTACCGCAACCCAGATTCACCAGACGACCTTCGGCGAGCAAAATGATGCGCTTGCCATCGGGGAAGATCACGTGATCGACTTGAGGCTTGATGTTTTCCCAGGTGTATTCCTTCAACGCGACGACTTCGATTTCATTGTCGAAGTGACCGATGTTGCAAACGATGGCCTGATCTTTCATCTTCTTCATGTGCTCAATCGTGATCACATGGTAGTTACCGGTGGCGGTCACGAATATGTCGGCGTGTTCGGCGGCATAGTCCATGGTCACAACGCGATAACCTTCCATCGCTGCCTGCAGCGCGCAGATAGGATCGACTTCCGTGACCCAAACCTGAGCAGACAAAGCGCGCAGCGCTTGTGCAGAGCCCTTGCCCACGTCGCCATAGCCAGCAACGACGGCAACTTTACCGGCGATCATGACGTCAGTGGCACGCTTGATGGCATCGACCAGCGATTCACGGCAGCCATACAGGTTGTCGAACTTGGACTTGGTAACCGAGTCGTTGACATTGATCGCGGGGAAAGCCAGCTTGCCTTCTTTGTGCATCTGATACAGACGATGCACACCGGTCGTGGTCTCTTCAGTCACGCCTATGATCTGCGCCAGACGGGTGGAGTACCAAGTCTTGTCGGTCGCGAGTTTTTTCTTGATCGAGTTAAACAGGCAAACCGATTCTTCTGAATCAGGATGATCCAACACACTGATATCAGTCTCAGCGCGTGTGCCCAGATGCAGCAGCAAAGTAGCATCGCCACCATCATCCAGAATCATGTTCGTGTAGCCATTGTCTGGCCACTCAAAAATGCGATGGGTGTAGTCCCAGTACTCGTCGAGTGTTTCGCCTTTGTAGGCGAACACTGCCGTACCGGTGGCCGCGATAGCAGCGGCTGCATGATCTTGCGTCGAGTAGATGTTGCACGATGCCCAGCGAACTTGGGCGCCCAGGGCTTCGAGCGTCTGAATCAGCACGGCCGTCTGAATCGTCATGTGCAGGGAACCTGTCACGCGCGCGCCCTTGAGCGGTTGCTTGGCAGCGAATTCCGAACGAATGGCCATCAGACCAGGCATTTCAGTTTCGGCAATACGCATTTCCTTGTTACCAAAGTCAGCGAGGCTGATATCTGCAACGTGGTAGTCGTGGGTGTTTGAGGTTTTTAATACGGCGCTCATCACGCTCTCCTTTCAATTGAAAAAAAGTAACGTGAGCGCGGTTGCGGTGAAGACTGACCAAGCCTGGCGAAATTCAGATAATTTCGTCGCAACGCTCCTTGGCAGGCCAGTATTTTAACTGAAAATTCCATGACGTCGTGCGCGTGCCCGAAAAACCGCCCAAACCAGACCCGATAGCGCGCCATAGGCATGCGCGACCGTGACTACCGGCATCTCACTCAAGGCATATGAGGGCAAAACCAGCTTGATCGCGAGCAGCAAGAGCGCAGCGCCAGCCACTCTGTCACCGGTGCGGCACCACCATGCCATGGCGCAGCCCGCCCACAGACCATGCAAAAGACCGGACAAGCCAGCGTACCAATCAATCGCTGGCGCAAACCACCACAACAGCAAGCTGGTGCCGGCCGCTGTCCATACCGACAGCACGCAGGCTTCCGCCAGTCCGATCTCATCCCAAATGCATTCGCAAATCACGAGCAGTCCCAGCACATTGCTTAGGTAATGCCGAACACTCAGATGCACGAAGTGCCCGCTTAGCCAGCGCCAGGATTGTCCATCGGCGATCTGCAACCGCTTCCACATCAGCAGGTCGGTGGCTGCGGGCCAAGCGAGCAAGAGCAGTGAAATCAGCGAGACGATGGCTGCGAACTGCCAGCGCGCCGAATGACGTGCATCCATCAGCGCCGACGAACGCGTCGCCCAAGCGCCAACAGCGCCAGCGACCACAACATGAGGTCACCGTCCAAACTGCCGCCGCCGCTACTGCTGCCTACGGGCGCATTGATAGATCCGACAGTGCCAATGGCGTCGCTGACCGTTACCGTCAACCCAGCTGACGCACTCGCGCCATACGCGTCGCTGGCGTACCACTCGATACTGTAGCTGCCCACGGGTGCAGTACCACTCCAGTTGAACAAGCCCGCTGCAGACAGACTGGCGCCATCAGGAAGAGCACTTGCATGAAATACCAGCGCGTCGCCGTCGACATCGGTGGCTCGCAATTGCAGTTGCAATCGACCGCCCCAGCCCAGCTGCTGCTCTGCCACAGGCTCGGTCACCGGCAGGTTGTTAATTCGAACGCTGGCAGATGCCGTTGCGATAGCACCGACGCTGTCGATGGCTTCGAGGGTAAATACATAACGCCCGAGCGCCGGTGCGGTGAAACTTGCCTCAGGCTGATTGGCATTGAGCAAGCTGACACTGGCGGGGTTGGAAGCGGCAGCTCGCCACTGATAGCTGACAGTGGGATGACCATCGGCAGCTCTGACGCTGCCGCGCAGCAGGACATTCACCGCTGGCGCGACCACCTGACTGTCGGTCTCCATTTGTATTACGGGGCCGCGGGCACTCAGTGCGTTCAGCGTGGCCAGCCCATCCAGCAAACCTGCGCCGCAAAGACCTGCATTGGCAACTAGCGCGCACGCACCAGTGAGCGGGGGTGGTCGGGCGGAAGCGCGCAGCATGGAAATGATTTCAGCGCGGTCCAGCGATGCGTTCAGTGAGAGCATCAGCGCAATCGTGCCCGACACATGCGGTGCGGCCATGCTGGTGCCAATTTTCCATGCGCCCGTATCCAGCCCGGGCGTGGTGGTGCCCGCATTACCCAAGGAGTACACCGCCGCGCCATTACTGCTGTAAACGGAATAGCAATCCGCAGCGAGTGTGCCGCAACCGCCACCGGGCGCACTAACGATTATCTCGGGCCCGATGTTGGCGTATTCGGCATTGTCACCATCAACGGCATGCGCAGTGATGGCCAGCGCGCCGCGGCAATTGGCTGGCTGATTAACGGCATTCGACGCGCCATTGCCGGATGAAATGACAACCATCGCCCCAAGCGCATTCACATCGTCAATCGCTCTTTGAAACGCATCGGAGCACGTGCCCGAACTACCCAGACTCAGATTGATGATGCGCGCTGGGTAGGCATTGTGTGGCACGTTGGGCACATCGATGCCGGCAGCCCAACGCAGAGCATCAGCGATGTCGGAGGTATAGCCACCACATTTCCCGAGTACGCGCACGGGCAAGATGCGGACACGCGGTGCAACCCCTGTGCCATACAAACCATTGTTCATCAGCGCAGCGATGGTGCCCATTACATGCGTGCCGTGCCAGCTTGAGTAACTCGCCGCAGATCCGCGCGCACATTCGCCTGCCGCCACGGAATCGCCCGGGTCGCTGGCATCGGCGTCGCGCCCATCACCATCATTAGCGGTTGATGCATAGGAAATGAAATCGTAGCCCGGCAGCATAGACTGCAAATCTGCGTGCGGACGGTAGCCGGTATCGAGCACGGCGACATCAATCGTTTCGCTGCCCAGCGTCAGATCCCAGCTACCTGGCAGATTCGCGCCACCAAGGTTATTTCCGGCCGGCGCCATGTAATGCCACTGTCCGGGTGAGGCGCTGTACCCGGGATCATTAGGCAGCACACTGTCGGCTTGCATCATCAGATCAGGCTCGGCATTCATCACTTCACCGCTCTGCCGTAAACGCGCTGCGATGGCGCGTGCCTCGTTCGAGGTCACAGGCTTACTAAGTAGAAGCAGGTGCGCGCTTCCGGACAACTTGCGATCCAGCGTCAGAGGCACATTGGCCAGCGCGGCCAGCCGCGAGGTTTTGCCTTGCGTGAGTTGCGCGTCGATTTTGCTGCCTCGCATTAGATGAGGCGTCACAATAAGTCGGTCGATCAGAGGCTCAGACTTTTCAGTTGGTGGTAATCGGGAGCCTGCTTTACGCAGCGGTGCTGTCTGAGCAATCGCAGATGTCAGTACAAACGATAACGACCAACAGAAAAGAAAAATCGATGCGCGCAGACGATGCTGAGCAAAATGAAGATGCATGAAAATCGTTGATGCCCGTTTGTTTTAAGCAAACGCGACTCTAGCAGCGAAGAAATCATTTACGGCCGCATCATGCGAATCTGTCTATGGCATATTTGAAACATGACATTGCATCAATCAGCAGCATGAGCTGCACAACGTACGTGCGCAGGCGCCTAATAGGGAGTGCTTGCATCACAAGACAATCTTTTGAATCGAAGATCGAAGACGAAAAAAAACGGGCAAGCAATGCTCGCCCGTTTTTATATGACGCGACCCTGATTTACAAACCAGCCGCTGCCTTGAGTGCCGCTGCTTTGTCGGAACGCTCCCAGCTGAACTCGGGCTCTTCGCGACCGAAGTGGCCATAGGCTGCTGTCTTGCAGTAGATCGGGCGCAGCAGATCCAGCATTTGCACGATGCCTTTCGGACGCAGATCGAAATGCTCACTAACGAGTGCTGCAATTTTTTCATCACTGATCTTGCCGGTGCCGAAGGTAGTGACCATCACCGATGTTGGCTTGGCGATACCGATGGCGTAGGAAATCTGAATCTGCGCGCGCTCGGCCAGACCAGCAGCAACGATATTTTTTGCGACATAACGACCGGCATACGCCGCTGAGCGATCCACTTTCGATGGATCTTTACCGGAGAAAGCGCCACCGCCGTGAGGTGCAGCGCCGCCGTAGGTGTCGACGATGATCTTGCGGCCAGTGAGGCCGCAATCACCCTGTGGACCGCCGATGACGAAACGACCGGTGGGGTTGATCAGGAAGCGCGTGTCCTTCAGCCATTCCTTGGGCACGACGGGCTTGATGATCATTTCGATCGCCGCTTCCTCGATCTGCTTATGCTCCATCTCGGGTGCATGCTGGGTTGAGAGGACGATCGTGTCGATGGCGACCGGCTTGCCATTGACATATTTCAGCGTGACCTGCGATTTCGCATCCGGACGCAGCCAAGGCAGACGACCATCCTTGCGTAACTGCGATTGGCGCTCGACGATGCGGTGCGCGTAATAAATAGCGGCGGGCATCAACTCAGGCGTTTCGTCGCACGCATAACCGAACATCAGGCCCTGGTCACCCGCGCCCTGATCGAGGTCCATGCCCTTGCCTTCATCAACACCCTGCGCGATATCCGGTGACTGCTTGTCGTAGCAAACCATGACGGCGCAGCCTTTGTAGTCGATGCCGAAATCGGTATTGTCGTAGCCGATGGATTTGAGTGTGTCGCGTGCGACCTTGATGTAGTCGACGTTGGCGCTTGTGGTGATTTCACCGGCCAGAACCACCAAACCGGTATTGCAAAGCGTTTCGGCAGCGACGCGAGCGCGTGGATCCTGCTCGAGAATCGCATCGAGAATCGCGTCGGAAATCTGATCGGATACTTTGTCCGGATGGCCTTCTGATACAGACTCGGACGTGAAAAGGTAATCGTTTGGCATGCAAGCTCCCTGAAAAACAATGAACATAGTGTCGCGGTCAACCAGGTGAACCTGCGACGCTTTAGCGAAATTTTTTAAACCGCCTCGCAAGTTGTCTATTAACTCGGCGGGTACGACTTCGTGCTATTTTACGCAACTTGCCTCAATTCAGCAAAATCTCCGCGTCGCCTCCCAATGCTGCTCCGTCTGTTTCAAGTACTTTCTCTGCTGCCGCTGCCTATTTTGCATGCGCTGGGTGCGCTCGCAGGCTGGGTAGCTTATGCACTCTCGCCGTCTTACCGACGCCGCTTGCGTGAAAATCTCGCGCATGCCGGCTATCCGCATCTGCTGTTATCTGCCATTGCCGAAGCAGGAAAAAGTGTATTCGAGCTGCCTTTCATCTGGTGCGCAAACCCGGCGCGCGTGCTGAAAAGCGCTGTATTGCATGACTGGTCGACTGCACAATCAGCGCTCGATGCCGGTCAGGGCATGATCATTCTGACACCGCATCTTGGTTGCTTCGAAATCGTGGCGCAGGTCATTGCTAATCGAGCCCCATTCACCGCGCTATACCGCCCACCACGTCAGGCATCGCTCAAACCTCTATTCGAGCAGGCGCGTGCGCGCGAAGGTCTCTCGCTGGCACCTACCAACTTATCAGGCGTGCGAAAGCTGCTCAAGACGCTGCGCACTGGCGGCGCGATCGGACTGCTGCCGGATCAGGTGCCGAGCGCCGGCGATGGTATCTGGACCACATTCTTCGGCCGACCTGCATATACGATGACGCTGCCGGCAAAATTGCATCAGATGAGCAATGCACAAATAGTGCTGGCCTACGCAGAACGACTATCCTTCGGCAGAGGCTTTGCGGTTCATTTTGTGCGTTTTGATGAACGGCTGGCAGGCACGCCCGAGCAGCAGGCACGCATCATCAACGCTGCGATGGAACAACTGATCGCGCGCTGCCCATCACAGTACTTCTGGAGCTACAACCGCTACAAGGGTGAGCCCTTGTCATCATCGCTTGCCGGAGAAGCCGCTTGAGGGCGATGCTGGTGCTGATGTGGCTGTTGCACTGGCTGCCGCTACCGATACTGGGTCGTATCGGCAAAGGTGTCGGTAGCTTGTTGTTTGTACTACTGCGCCATCGGCGTCATATTGCGCTGATCAATCTTCAGCTCTGTCTTCCAGATCTCGACGATCAGGCGCGTGTAAAGATTGCACGTGCTCATTTCCAGGGATATGCTCGCAGCGTACTTGAGCGCGGGATTCTGTGGTGGGCATCGCCGGAGCGACTGAAAAAATTAATACAGATTGTGCCGGCCGTACCCACAGCGATTGCAGCATCGCGGCCGACGATTTTTTTGTGTCCGCATTTCGTTTGCCTTGAAGTCGCGGGCGTCGCCATCACGATGGCTGGGCCGGCATGCTCGATGTATACGCCACAGCGCAATCGCGTCTTCAATGAGGCACTGCGCAAAGGACGGCTCCGATTCACACCGGACGAACGCAACCTGATCGCGCGCGCCGCAGGTATCAAACCCATCATTCGCGCGATGCGTGACGGTCGTCCGTTTCTGATGCTGCCCGATATGGATTTCGGTCGTCGCGAGTCTGTCTTCGCACCTTTTTTTGGTGTGCCGGCTGCGACATTGACAGCACCTGCAAGATTGACCATTGCAACCGATGGTCAGGTGATTCCAGTCGTGACGCGATTTCTGCCGAAGTACGAGGGCTGGCAAGTGATTTTCTATCCCCCGTGGGATGACTATCCGGGCACAGACATTAACACTGCTACGGCACGCATGAATGCATTTATCGAGGCACGCGTACTGGAAGCGCCTTCGGAATACTTCTGGTCACATAAACGATTCAAAACACGGCCCGAAGGCATGGCAGGCGTGTACGATACTTCCGCTGATTGATGAAAAGAGAAGATGCATGACACTCAGATTCACAAAAATGCATGGTGCTGGCAATGATTTCGTGGTGATCGATGCGATCAACCAAACGGTTAATCTCACCAGCGATCAATGGCGCGATATCGCTAACCGACGCTTTGGCATTGGCGCAGACCAGATACTGATTGTTGAAAAACCCACGATGCCGGGCGTTGATTTTCGCTACCGGATATTCAATGCCGACGGCAGCGAGGTCGAGCAATGCGGGAACGGTGCGCGGGCGTTTGTAAAATTTGTTGTTGAAAAAGGCCTGACCGAACATCGCGAGATTCTTGTGGAGACTATGTCGGGCGTGATCCGACCACGACTGGAGGATGACGGTCGAATTTCGGTCGACATGGGTTCACCGATATTTGATCCGGAACGCGTACCGTTCGATCCTGCTGGCCTGGCCAGCAAACAACATAGTGCAGCGACGCTCTGGAGTATTTCACTCGGGTCAGGCACGCGGGAGTTTGTCGTGCTCTCGATGGGCAATCCGCATGCAGTGCAACTGGTCGATGATGTTGATACCGCGCCGGTGTCGGAAGAAGGTCCTCTAATTGAAAACCATGCCTGCTTTCCGCGCAGGGTAAACGCCGGTTTCATGCAAGTGATGGACAGACAGCATATTCGTTTGCGCGTTTTCGAAAGAGGCGCGGGCGAAACGCTTGCCTGCGGTACGGGCGCCTGCGCTGCCGTGGTCGCTGGTATTCAGCTTGGATTTCTGGAGAGTCCAGTCGCTGTCACCACACGGGGAGGCGAGTTATCGATTGCCTGGGATGGCGGACAGGCTTCCGTGACGCTGACCGGACCGGCAGTCAGCGTCTTTGAGGGCACGATCGACATCTAGTCGTGGGCGCACATTAGCCCGAGTAATCAAGATCAGATCGCAGGACTAGCGCCGCGTTGATAACGACACTCCGTCATCAGGCTGCGGAAGCGATACAAGCGTTGGCGGTAATTACCTTCCTGGCCGGCGACGCCTTTCGCTTCAACCGCATCAAACATGCGAGCCACTCGATCTAACGCAGCGCGCTGATCCCCTGTGACGATCTGTACCAGACGACGACGGCTGCGCGGATGCTGCTCTCGAATATCAATCTCGAGACAATGCCCATGATCAGCAGATTCAATATCGATCAGCAGGGCCTCGGCGCGCGTCAGACCAAACCAATAGCCCAACTCGATGCGCGCCGCCAGAAACGGATACTGATTGCTCGTGTCGCGACTGAATACGGCACGCGCGGCATGCGCCCATTCGGCTTTACCTGCAGGCGGTGCGATACGTTCCAGCAGCGATTTCGCCTCGCGGTTGCCCTGACCTGCGGCCTTTTGCAACCAGTAGACCGAACGAATATCAGAGCCCTTTTCCACTTTGCGCGAACGCCATGCAACCAAGCCCAATTCGAGTTGCGCACGCACATGTCCTGTCACTGCGGCCATCTCGAGATAACGACGCGCTTCGGTAATGCTACGACGGGAAAACTCGGGCTTTAGGTAAATGCGCGACATCGCGTACCAGGCGGCCGCAACACCCTGATCAGCGGCCAGTGATAACCAGCGTATCGCTTTCTTGTAGTGGGCAACGCCAGGTACGGATGGCAGGCGAAGACCAATCTCATCCATGCGCGCTACCCACAAACCATACGATAGCTGGGCTGCGCTGTCCCCACCTTCAGCCGCCAGCTTCAGATAGCGCTCGATGAGTTGACTGTTCGGATCTTTGGTAAGCAGCAGGGCGGCTGCACATCGTCTGAGCAAATCCAGAGAAGAACTCTCAACTTGGCAGCGACGCGCGCCGGTACCAGCGCGCCGTTCGATAGATTGGGCGATGGGCAAAGACCAGAACAGAAACTTCAGATAATCGCCTATGCCCCAGAAGAAATCGGCGACTGCGCGTTGCGCCGGCATGATGCCGCCTCTGGCTGCTCGCGATGACCATTCAATCGCCGCGCTGCGACGCGTCTTTGCAGCGGGCGAAAGCTCTGCGGGTTTCGGGTGCGCAACCACATCGGCAATACCAAGCTGCTGCGCGAGTAGCCATTGCGCTTCTGCCAGTCCCGATTCGGCAGCGGCCTGCAACGCGCGCATGGCTTTCTGGCGCAGCAACTGATCCGCTCTCGACCACGAAGCAAACACCAGCATGGCGAGGATGAGCCCGGCCTTGGCCATGCCGCCTTCGAAGGCCCGCTCGTACCAGACCGCCACGCCCAGCGGATTGGACGACTGCTGCGCGATCTCGAAAGGCAAATGCTCGCCGATCAAGAACCAGGCATCCGCCATATTTTGCTCCGCCGCTTTTTCCAGCCAATGCAGGGCAGTCGCATAACTCTGCGGCAAACCTGATCCCCCGAACAAATAACGCTTGCCCAGCGCCAATTGCGCATTCGCCTGCCCAGAGCGCGCAGAACGAATGATCAGTAATTCCTCTCGATTAGCCATAAATCCCGTCAGTCTGGATCGGCGGATTTCTGCCGTTTGAATGCCGCATCACCCGCAACCGCAGGTGAAACACGCGCTCTTAGTGGCGCTTGTGCAACAGGCTAAGGGCCCCACAAGCCTGAAATCCGCTCTCACAAAGTTATCAAAACAAAAACTTAACTTTGCGCCGTTCAGTGAGGTGACGTCAACGGCAACTCGTGCGAATAAAACAACAGTGTTGAGTAATTAGGCGGGTTTTGCCGGAGTTTGAAAACCGCCGGTGGCCAAACTTCGTGTTGTTTCTATTTTAGAAATTAATGTCCCTTCATCCGACTCGCTCGGATTTTCAAAACTCGACACAACTGAATATTTGGGGATGGAAAAATGAAAAAGTCACTCATAGCGCTGGCCTGTGCAAGCGCATTTGCAGGCTCTGCAAACGCCCAGTCGCTGACGACTTACGGGATTGTGGATATGGGCTTCGTTAGTGAAAACGGAACGGGCTCGATTCAAAAACTGACCAGCGGCGCGCAATCCGGTACCCGTCTGGGCTTTAAAGGCACCGAAGACCTCGGCAACAATATGAAGGCTTTGTTTGTGCTTGAGACCGGTATCGCTGCTGATGCGGGTGGCTTCAATCAAAGCGCAGGCTTTGCGCGTCAAAGCTTCGTTGGTCTGCAAAGTGATTCCGGTACCCTAACACTGGGTCGTCAATACACGCCTTTCTTCCTGGCCCTCAATGCAGTAGCTGACCCCTTCGCCAGTGGTCTTGCCGGTAATGCGCAAAATCTGATCCCAAGTAGCGGCATTCGGATGAACAACGCGGTGAAATATGCGTCGCCGACTTTCTCAGGTGTGTCGGGTGAAGTAGCTTATGGCTTCGGGGAAAACACAGCGGGCAACGACAGAGCGAGCAAGAATGTCGGTGGCTCCATTGCTTACACCGACGGCACGTTGAATGTTCGCCTCGCATATCACAGAGCTAATAGCGCAACAGCATCAACCAGCGATCTGAGTGACACCAGCACCATACTAGCTGCCAACTACAAATTCGAAGTCGCGAAAGTGTTCGCCGCGTATTCGGATAACAACGTAGAAATTAGTGGTCGCGGAAAAAGCAGAGATTTACTAATCGGCGTTAGCGTCCCCTTCGGCAATCACACATTTATTGCTTCCTACATCAACAAGAACGGTCGCTCGACTGCGAACTTGGACGCCAACCAGTTAGGTCTCGGTTATACCTACGCTCTTTCGAAACGCACCAATCTTTACGCAGCATGGGCGAACATCGATAACAAAAATGGCGCGCCCTACACGGTCGGCAATAACTCCGAAACCGGCACAGGCGACAGGGCAGTCAACCTGGGTGTCCGCCACACTTTCTAATCATTCGGGCTTGATGCCCGCAAAGAATTCGTTGTGCGTCATCGCTGTCAGATGACGGGCAATGGATAAGGCTGTCAGCCGGCCTGCAGATCTTCTTCTGCGAAAGTAATCTCCTCTGTAATACCTTGGGTGCCTTCGGGTACCCTTTTTTATTTGGCCGTCTTTCCTGAAAGCACTTGCCGTATGACGACGCGGTTAAAATGTAGCCAATCCCTGCAATCCGGTTAGCAGGTCGTCAGGCCATTTTTCGCACCGCCATCATGCAAGCCTTTACTGTTGACAAGTTTCGTAACCGACTCGATGACATTCTGGACATGGCAGAAGTCGAAGAAGTTCTGATCGCCCGTGATTCGGGCGAAAACCTGATGCTGGTCACCGAAGCTGGCTGGCGTGCTTTGCAGGAGACGGCACATCTGCTGGCGACCTCGCTCAATGAAGAGCGCCTGCAACAAAGCCTGCAACAACTGCGCGCCGAGCATCTCTCCCGACATGAAACAAAATGACTCTGTGGCTGACACCCCATGCGCGCGAAGATCTGGATTACTGGCGCCAGTCTCAGCCGGCCGTGGCCGCACGAGTGGAAAAACTGCTTGATCGGCTGGCGGCCGGCGAGAAACTGCCAGACTTGGGCCATACCCAGCTAGAATTCGGACTTGTTTCTCTGATGTCGTTCAAAATCGCGCCCGAGCACCGGCTGGTACTCGAAACGCTGGGTGACGATCTGATCGTGCATCAGTGCCGTTTTCATTATTGAACACTTACCAAACTCATGACTGAACACACAGACGCTCAAGCGGTT
>Ga0315905_10000251_pt1 | contig 57943 bp, 46 predicted proteins | sample LakEriMetagenome_5_FD_203522 | JGI IMG/M metagenome (GOLD analysis project Ga0315905, IMG submission 203522) | Freshwater fungal communities from buoy surface, Lake Erie, Ohio, United States - Buoy 4 MA121 | ecosystem: Environmental > Aquatic > Freshwater > Lake | place: USA: Lake Erie, Ohio...
TCACGAGAAGGGCGCTTTCACCGGTGCTCTGAAAGAGCATCGTGGTCTGTTCGAACAAGCGCATGGCGGCACCATCTTCCTTGATGAGATCGCCGAAATGCCGTATCACCTGCAAACCAAACTCCTGCGCGTGCTGCAGGAACGCAAAATCACACGTCTTGGCGGTAATGCATCAATTGAACTCGATGTGCGCCTCGTTGCTGCTACCAACAAAGATTTACGCGAAGCGATTGCCGAGCGTGAGTTCCGTGAAGATCTCTATTTCCGTATCAGTGCTTTCAAATTATCCGTGCTGCCGCTGCGCGAGCGGCCGGGCGATATTCTGCCGCTGGTCATGCAATTCTTACGCACCTATGGTCCGGCGGATCGTCAGATCGAACTCTCGCCGCGTGCAATCGAACTTCTTCAGCAATATCGCTGGCCGGGCAATGTGCGTGAGCTGCAAAACGTCATTCAGCGCGCGCTGGTACTTGCCAATAGCGACACTATCTCTGAAGCTGAATTGATGTTCGACGAAACGGATGAAAAACCATTCTCGCAACCCGCATCGCCGTCTTTTCCGATCGCCACACACACACAATTGATGACCTACGGTCAGCGTGACGTTGCTGATGTACACAATGCTGAAGCGTTTGATTTATCAACGGCTGTAAAGAGCAGCGAGTACCAAGCCATCATGGCGGCGATTCAGAGTACGCGTAACCGAAATGAAGCGGCGAAAAAACTCGGCATTAGTCCTCGTTCCCTGCGATACAAAATGGCACAGTTTCGCGACCGTGGCGCGTCTTTATCCTTAGCCGCGTGAGTAGGGAGACAAGAACATGATCAACAAAATTAATAGCCAGGCCAACATCGAGTCGATGCTGGCAACTTTGCGTCAGCATCAGGTCGATTCATCGGGCAAGACAACAGCCCCCCTGCTGAATATGCCGGTGCCAGAAGTCGGCAAGCCGACTTTTAGTGAAGCGATCGAAGCCGCTGTCGTCAAGACGAATGATATCCAGCAGCACGCAAGTAGCTTGAGACAAGCCTATGACCGCGGTGAAGATGTTCCTCTGACCGACGTTGTGCTCGCGATGCAGAAGTCTTCGCTGTCATTCGAAGCGACGATGCAAATACGGAACAAGGTATTAAAGGCTTACGAAGATATTTTGAATATGCCTGTGTAACGACACAGATGAGCTGGCAGAAAAACAAGCAGACGAATAAGCACACAAACAAGCAGATGACTGAACAGAGAGTAAATCATGGCTGAAGCGACAATGAATCCAGGCGGCATGCCGCCGCAACTACCACCGGCGATCGCTAACGGCGCCGGTGATGGTGCTGCGACGGCATTACCCATCGCGACCTCCGGCATGCCGTCGGCGGGTACGCAATTACCTGAAGCCTTGCGAGGCGTGAACAATGGCGTTTCTGTCTTTCGAGACTGGATGGATGGCGTACTCAAACAGCCTGCCGTGCGCCGTGCCTTAATACCACTGGCGATTTTGCTGGTTCTGGTGATCGCTGCGATTTCTTTTCAGTTCACCCAGACCACACCGTATCGCGCAATCATGCCCGGCATGACCGAAACCGATAAACAAGCGGCCATCGAAGCCCTGAAAGCCGGTGATTTCAAGCCCAAAGTCGATACCAGCAGCGGACAGATCACGATCCCGGAATCGCGTTATCACGAAGCCCGTATTTTTCTGGCGGGGCAGGGTATTCCAAAAGAGGCGCAGCCCATCGGTATGGAGTCACTGAAAGACAAATCTTCCATGACCACCAGCCAATTCATGGAACAAGTGCAGTACAACACCGCGATCGAGCAGGAACTCGCGCGCAGCATCATGCAGATTTCTACCATCAAGGCTGCACGTGTTCACCTCGCCCTGCCGAAGCAGAGCGTTTTTGTACGTGAGCGCGCCACACCCAAAGCTTCGGTCGTACTGACACCTCACAGCGGTCGTGGTGTGTCAACGCCGCAGGTGAAAGCGATTGTGCATTTGGTGTCGTCCAGTGTGCCGTATCTGACACCGCAGAATGTCTCCGTGGTTGATGACCAAGGTAACTTGATGACGGAAGAAAATCCGGTTGACGCCGCTATGGGACTGAGCATGGCGCAAATGGCCCACAAGCAGCGTACCGAAGAAACTTATCGTAATCGCGTGACAGAATTGTTGGGACCCGTCGTTGGTGAAGCTTCGATACAGGCACAGGTCAACCTGACGCTTGATTACACCCAGGTCGAAACCACGACCGAAGATTTTGATGATAAGGACAAAGGCGTCAAGCCGCGTTCCGAAGCACTGACGACTGAGCGTAAATTCAAGCTGGACCCAGAAGGTATTCCTGGTGCAATGAGCAACTCGCCACCACCGGATGCTGATCTGACTAAAAATACGAATACGGACGAGCAGAAGCCAGCCACTAATGAAATCGTGACTACCAAGTCCACGCGTAACTTTGAAATGGACCGCTCGGTACGTCACGTGAAAAACTCGCTGGGCAATATCTCCCGCGTGACAGTGGCGGTCGTGGTAGCTGAACGTCCTGCGCCGCCACCTGCTGATGGCAAGCCCGCTGCACCAGGTGCGCCGACGACGATTCCTTACTCTGCACAGGAACTCGACCGCATGCTCAATCTGGTCCGTAGTGCTGTGGGCTACAGCGAAGCGCGAGGTGACGTGGTAACCGTTGCGCCAGCACGTTTCGAGACGCTGGCTCCAGAGCCACCGAAGCCATGGTATGAGAACGGCGATATTCAGAATTTCATTAAAATCGGTCTGGCTGCGCTCGTGATCATTGTCTTCATGCTCGCTGTGGTGCGCCCAATGGTTAAAGGACCAACGATCAATCAGATCATGCCACCGGTGGCCTCACCGACTGTCGAAGAAATCAGGGCAATTGAACAAGCTAGGGCCAACGAAGAAGCCCAGGCCGCCGCCGATGCGAAAGCTGCTGCCGACGAGCTCGCTGCCGAAGAAGCGCGAATCGCCGAAGAAGAGGCTGCAGCACTGGCTGCTGAAGAAGAGGCCATAGCATTGGCTGCCGAGGAAGAGGCCGCTGCACTGGCTGCCGCTGAAGAAGAAGCCGCTCAGTTGGCCGAGGGCGAGGTCGAGATGCAAGAAGGCGAATCGCTGGATGAGCTCAAAGCGCGGATGCAGGCCATGAAGCCGAAGAAACCGACCTTCACCGCCGATATGCTCGACACCGCCAACAGCTATGATGACAAAGTTGCGCTGATACGGATGCTGGTTTCGCAAGAGTCTGGTCGTGTCGCACTGGTATTGAAAAATATGGTCAGGTCTTAATCGTCACTGACCGAAAACTGAAACGGAAAAATCATGGCAGAAGCAAAAAAACCTGAGGCTCCACGGCCTGCAGCAGTGGCGGTAAAGACAGCCGCTACTGTTCCCGCCAAGACCGGCGCGGTCCCAGCGAAGACGGTTGCCGTCGTTGCAAAAACGGCGGCAGCACCTGCCCGACCAGGCGCCGTACCTGCCCGACCAGGCGCCGTACCTCCCAAGAGCGCGGTAGTACCGGCTCGAGTGGGTGGTGTGCCAGTAAAAACACCCGGCCTCGCGGCAAAGACAACAGCAGTACTTGCAAAGACGGCAACGTCTGGTGCAGTCGTGCCAGCCAAGACCGCCGTAGTACCAGCCAAGACTGCCGTCATGCCAGCCAAGACTGCCGTCATGCCAGCCAAAACAGCCGCCGCACCCGCCAGGGCTGCAGCAGTCCCGGTAAAGACAACGTCAGAACCCGCCAAGTCTGCTCTGGCAGCCAAAGCAGGGACAGCGGTGGCGACGGATGTGGTCTCCACAGCGGTGGCCAAGCCCGCGGTTGTCGATAGTGCGAAGGTTAACCAGCAAGCTGCAGGCAATAAAGACAAATCTGCACCTGCAGAGGCCGCCGCCGCAGATGATGGTGAGAGTTTTGAGGATATGAGAAATAAATTCAAGCCTGCCAAGAAAGCTGTGGCTGTGCCGGCGGAATTATTGGGCGATGCAAAAAGTTATGATGACAAGCTGATTTTGGTGAAGTTACTGACTGAAAAAGAGCAGAGCCGCGTGGTTCTGATGATTAAGAACATGCTGAAATAAAGTGTAACCACCGCGGTTACGACAGAAGGTACGACAGAGGTTATTTATGGCAGATCCAAAAATTTCCGCAGATGCGGGCATGTCCGATGAGCTTAAGCGAGAACTCGCCGAGCTGACCAACACCCAGCGAGCCGCTGTGCTCATGCTTTTGCTCGGTGAAGATCTGGCATCGAACATTATCAGCTACCTGGACCCAAAAGAAGTGCAGGAGCTCGGTGCAGCAATGGTGTCGGTGGCTGACTTGTCACAAGAGGCAGTCAATGCCGTGCTAGATCAGTTTGTCAACATGCTGAAAAAACAAACTAGCTTGTCGCTGGGTACGAACGACTATGTCGAGACCGTGCTCAAGCGTGCACTGGGACCCGACAAGGCATCGTCCGTACTGTCTCGCATCATGCCCAACCGCGCCAGTCGCGGTCTGGAAATTTTGCAGTGGATGGACGCGCGCGCAATCGCCGAAATGATTCGCGGCGAACACCCGCAGGTAACGGCCATTATTCTGTCCGTGCTTGAGTCCGAGGTAGCAGCCGATGTGCTGGCCTATCTGCCCGAAGAAATTCGTCCCGAAGTCGTGCAGCGTGTCGCCACTCTGGATACAGTTCAGCCATCTGCGATGGAAGAACTTGAAACCATCATGAAGGCACAGTTCTCCAACAATGCGTCTTCCTCTTCATCGAGCTTTGGCGGTGTTTCGGCTGCGGCAAAGATCATGAACTTCACCAAGGTGGAACTCGAATCGACCATCATGCAGGGTGTTGGCCAGATCGATGAAGAACTTGCTTTGCGCATCCAGGACAATATGTTCAGCTTCGACAACCTGGCTGGGGTGGACAACCGTGGTATCCAAGCGCTCATGCGTGCTGTCGAGCCCGATATGCTGATGGTTGCGCTGAAAGGTGCCACTGAAGGTGTCAGGACCAAGTTCCTCGACAATATGTCCAGTCGTGCGCGCGGTATGTTTGTCGACGATATGGAATCCAAAGGTCCTCTGCGCATGACCGAAGTTGAAGACGCGCAAAAGAAAGTCATGCGTAAAGCTCGAGCGCTGTCCGAAAAGGGCGAGTTGATCCTCGCTTCAGGCGGAGCCGATTTTGTCTGATTCTTCTCACGCAGCGCGCCGGCGCCACGAGTACATGCCGAATCGGATGTTCGATCCGGCAGCCAATCCGTTCGCGGTGCAGAACTTGCTGATCAAGGAAGAACAAGTATTTACGGTGACCACCGAAGAGCGGCCCGAATTCGGCTTCGAATCCGATCCACTGGTCAGCAAAGAAAGTGCGGGTATGTTTGCGCTCGACGAAGTCATCGAGCTGGCCGATCTCACAGGTGCCACCGCCTTTGCTTCGGAGGCTAATGCCGACAGTGCATTCGTCGCAGAAACGTCATCCGCTGCGGCTGACATGACGGCGGCAATGCAGGAAACAGCTTTCATGGCGGATGCAGCCATGGCAGCACAAAGTGCTACCGGTTTCACTGAACATACAGAGCAAGACGATACCGTCGCCGCGACTCAATCGCAGGATGCGCTGGCAGCCAGCACTAGTCATACCGATGACGCTGATGCAGGCATTTATGCAGAAACCGATGCCGACATTGAGACTACTTCGTCGGTAATCACCGAAAACGATCTTGCGGTTTCAGACTACGAGTTTGTCGCCAGCGCAGAAGCAATTGAGAGCGAGGCGCAAGCGCCTGAGCTTGAGAGCGCGACAGAACAAGAGCCTGAGCCTGCAACCCCAGCAGTTGCCAGCGCTCCAGCCACGCCCGACCTTTCTGGTGAAGCCGTTACCGCATTGGTGGAGGCTGCACGAGAGCAGGCGAGGGCGGAAACCCGCGAGCTTGCTTACAACGAAGGTCTGGAAGCCGGCAAGGCACAGGCCAGAGCTGAGCTGCAACAAGAACACGATACACAAATTACCCAACTCAAGACCCTGCAGGAAGCGCTGCAAAAACTCAGCTTTGATGCGGATGCGTTATTCGAGCCTGTCAAAAAATTGACCGTGCATCTGGCCGAGCAATTGGTACGTGGCGAGCTTGCACAATCTGGCCAAACGATTTCTCGTTTGGTAGACAACAGCCTGCGTGAACTGAACGCGTCCGGCGAGAAAGCCGTGATCGTGCATCTGAATCACGAAGATCTCGAAGCGTATCGACCACTGGTTGCGCAATTTAGCGACAGCATGATTCTGCGACCTGATTCGTTACTCGAACGCGGCAGTGTGCGCGTCTCGCTCGATGGCAGCGTGGTTGAAGACCTGATGCAGCGTCGCATTGATGGCCTGAAAAAATCACTGAGTCAACCTGCAGCACCTAGCTGGCAGGCTGGTGGTGGGCGACTGAGCGAGCGTCTGAATGAATCACAGCGTGGCAGTCAACAAATTGAAGATGTCACCGCAGTAGAAACCTCGAGCAGCGATAATGACACCAACGATTGAATATTCTGATGTGGTTGAGCGCCTGATTGCGCAGACCCGCACACCGCCTGCTTGCAACACCGGCACGCTAGTGCGGCTGGTTGGCATGACGCTCGAAGCGCGCGGCATCATGGCGCCGCTGGGAGCCTTGTGCGAAATCGAAGGTAATAGCGGAAGCAAAATCTCGGCCGAAGTCGTCGGCTTCAATGACCAGACACTTTTTCTAATGCCCTTTACCGAGCCCATCGGTATTGGTCCAGGTGCTGCTGTTCGTGTGATTGCTAATTCATCCGAAGCGCGCTTAGGCGATGGCTTGCTGGGGCGCGTCATTGATGCGTTCGGCGAACCACTGGATGGCGGTCCGCCACCGGATTGTCCCGACCGACTTGCCTTGCTGGGATTACCACTCAACCCAATGGAGCGTGGCCCGATCAATCAGATACTCGATGTCGGTGTCAAAGCGATTAATGGCTTGCTCACCATGGGCAGGGGACAGCGTATCGGCCTGATCGCAGGTTCGGGCGTCGGCAAGAGCTCACTGCTGGGCATGATTACCCGATTTACTAAAGCCGATGTTGTTGTTATTGGACTCATTGGTGAACGCGGACGCGAGGTTCAGGCTTTCATTAACGAAGTGCTGGGTCCCGAGGGCCGCGCCAAATCTATCGTTATTGCCGCACCCGCCAATGTGTCACCCGTGATGCGCTTGAAAGCGACTCACCTGACACACGTGATCGCTGAATATTTTCGAGATCAGGGCAAGAATGTGCTGATGCTCATGGACAGTCTCACCCGAGTGGCGCACGCCCAGCGTGAAATTGGTCTGGCCATTGGCGAGCCGCCCACGGCCAAAGGTTATCCACCTTCTGTGTTTGCCTTGTTACCGAATTTGATCGAGCGCACTGGTGTTGGACGTCATGGTTATGGTGCTATTACCGCTATTTATACGGTGCTGGCCGAAGGTGATGATGCGCAGGATCCTATTGTCGACATCGCGCGCGCGTCACTAGATGGGCAAGTGATGCTATCTCGCAAGCTTGCTGATGCAGCGCATTATCCGGCGATTGATTTGAATGGGTCGATCTCGCGGGTGATGCAAAATTTACTGCCACCTGATGAGCTCAAGCTCGCCAATCGTGTACGCCGACTCTGGTCCTTGTATCAGCAGAATCAGGATTTGATTTCGGTGGGTGCCTACGAAATGGGCTCGAATCCCGAGATTGATCAGGCTATTGCACTGCGCTCGCAGCTTGAAGCTTTTCTTGTACAAGACATGCATGCTGAAGTCGATCATGCCACTACCCGTCAGAACATCCGGCAGTTGCTGGGTCTATGAGACGCCCGCCTGAGTTCGTGACAGGCTGTACTACTACCAAGCCCAAACAATGAACAACTGCTGGAACATCCTCGCAGAACGTGCACAGCACGGTACCCGTGAGGCGCACGCTCGCGTCGTTGAAGCTCGTGCGCGTGTAGAAAAACTCGAGGGTAGTGAGGCGCATATCGACAAACTGCGCGCAGACTATGTCGAGCGCTACAACGCCACGCAAAAAGAATCCCACAAAATCAGCGATAACATCGCCTACCGAAAATTTCTCGAGCATTTGCGCAGTCTGCGACTGCGCGTTGAATCACAAACTTCAGCAGCACGCGTTCAACTCATTGAAGCCAGAGCCGCCTTACTCGTCGCTCAGCGCGAGCAAGCCAAAATGGAAGCCATGGTCGAGCGCGACGAACGCAACGCCGAACAAATCGCGGCAAAAAAAGAGCAGCGTGAGTTGGATGCGGCGGGTATACGGCTCTTCAATCTGCGATGAGCCGTCCCGGCTTACTCCGCCAGCAAACTACGCAACATCCACGCGTTTTTCTCATGAATCTGCATACGCTGCGCGAGTAATTCGCAGGTGGGTTGATCGCAGGCCAGTTCGGTGTAGCCAAACATAGCGCGCGCTGCGCGTGCGATCGTTTCCTGACCTTCGACGAGTTCGATCATCATCTCGCGTGCTTTGGGCTGACCCTGAATGGATTTGATCGATGTGAGTTTGGCGAATTCTTCATAGCTGCCCGGTGCGCGTTCGCCTAGTGAACGAATGCGTTCTGCAATGAGATCAACCGCAGTCCATTGTTCGGTATAGAACTGCATGAATAACTGATGCAGCGTCTGGAACATCGGCCCGGTCACATTCCAGTGGAAGTTGTGGGTCTTGAGGTAGAGCGTGTAGGTGTCGGCAAGAAGATGGCTGAGACCGTCGACAATTTTCAGGCGGTCATTCGTGCTCATGCCGACATCAACAGGGGAGAGCGTGGAATCGCTGCTAGACATGGAATCTCCATTAATTTGAAAAGTGCTGCATTTTAGGCATCACTTATCAAAATTGTCATGCTTGTCGTACGGACTTTTCTGATGGCAGGCAATTCAGACGAAAAAAAATCCCCGACGAGTGAGCCGGGGATTGTTGATCGCTGGGTTGTATCAGGTAAACGATACGGTCAGACCACCCAGGTTGAGTTGGGAAAATGCGCTCGACCAAACTTCACCGCGTTTGATCGGCAAAGCGTTGGTCCAGCTGCCGGTGCTGACGATTTCGCCAGCTTGCAAGTTCGGTGCGTCCTCACGTTGTTGCAACTGCTGGTGAAGCGCTAGCAGCGCGTGCAGCGGGCTGCCCTGAACGTCCCTGCCAAGACCTGCTGCGCACAGGCTGCTGCTGCCTGCCGCGCTGCGTGAGAGGGACATCGAGGCCGAAGCCAACACCTGAGGCAGGCTGCGACGGCTTTGATGCGAAATCATGCGTGGCTCACCCACGATCAGGGCTTTGTGCAATCCAAATGCTGCTACGGCATCGGCGGCCTCGAACTCCCAGTGGCGGAATGGCGAGGTGACGACCTCAAAGCCATGCGCAATCCATTCCAGACAATTCGAGATATCTTCCAGCGTTGCATCCGGAGCGGGTGCGTGCGCGAGTTTGAAAACCAACTGGGGCTCCAGACGAGGCTGCTGCGATTTGCTCAGATTGTGCGTTGCCACGTTATCCATCGCGTAATGGACTGTGCTGTCATACAGGGTTGACCAGATCGGTGCTGTCAGGCTGCCTTTGCCGTAGACATGCCACAACTTTTCATTGGAGAAGCCTATCTTGCGGCCCACGGGATTCTCGCCTTGGGCGGTGCGAATCTTTACTATGCTCAGCGCGACATCATAGGCATCGTCGACGGAAAGTTTTCCATCGGCGCTGAGCAAAGGCATAAACGCACCGCTCGAGCGCGCCGTGATCAGAGCGTGGGCCAGGCGGTTGGCCTGAGTCGACATTAACATCGGGTTCCCCTTTTGTAGAGAATTTGTTTACCATAGAGTCACAAATTGAACCCAATGATAAAGATTGTGGCGGATAAGTGCAAATAATTGCGATCAATTTACGTTTATGTCGAGAAGGCACGGGATTGGGTGTGTGAACCGGGCACTTCGGTCACTTTGCAGAATGAAAAGTGCGATAAGGATGTAGACCGACTATCATCCCCATAATTCAAACGCCTCGATAACAACCTATATCGCTGCTCTGATAAAGCCCGACAGTTTCTTGGCTGAAAATTTCACCAAGCTATTGATTATTAAAGTTTTTTGCCGCGCATTTCGGCCGGTGTACCCTAAAATTCGGTCTTTGTTCATTGCCTCCCTGATCCATGGAAATTTCCTTCAAAAAAGAAATTGAGCAGCTTAGGCTAGGTCAAGGCGAAGAATTTCATGGTGAGGGCATTCTGGCCATTACCAAGGCCTTGCTGCAATCGGGGGTGTCCTACATCGGCGGTTATCAGGGCGCGCCGGTGTCTCATTTGCTGGATGTGATGGTGCAGGCACGCGAGCTGGTCAGCGAGCTTGGCGTACATGTCGAGGCCTGCTCGAATGAAGCGTCGGCCGCGGCCATGCTGGGCGCTTCCATTCATTACCCGATGCGTGGTGCGGTCACCTGGAAGTCAATTGTGGGCACCAATGTGGCCGCCGATGCGCTGGCTAATCTCTCGTCGCCCGGCGTGACTGGCGGCGTGCTGATGATCATCGGCGAAGACTACGGCGAGGGCGCATCGGTGATTCAGGAGCGCACGCACGCGTATGCGATGAAATCCACGATGCTGCTGCTGGACCCGCGGCCAGAATTGTCAACGATGGTGGATATGGTTGAGCATGCGTTCGCGATGTCCGAGGCATCGAACATGCCCGCGATGATGGAGCTGCGTATACGCGCCTGTCATGTGCGCGGTAGTTTCATCAGCAAGGATAATCGTGCACCGGCGGTGTCCTCGCTGGCGCCACTGAATGAGCCGGCGAATTTTAATTATGAACGTCTCGCGCATCCACCCGCCACCTTTCGACATGAAAAACTCAAGATCGATGAGCGTTTGCCGGCAGCGCGTGATTACATCGTCAAGCATGGTCTGAATGAACATCACAACGGCAAGCATGCCGATATCGGCATCATCATTCAGGGAGGTCTGACGAATGCCTTGCTGCGCTCGTTGCAGCAGTTTGGCTTGGCTGACGTGTTTGGTGTCGCGGATGTTCCGCTGCTAGTTCTGAATGTGACTTATCCACTGGTGCATGAGCAGATCGCCGACTTTGCTCGCGAGAAGCGGGCAGTGCTGGTGATTGAAGAAGGCTCACCGGATTACATCGAACAAGAAATCGCTACCTTGCTCAGACGTCGCGATCTACAAACTGCCTTGCATGGTAAAGATATATTGCCGGCCACTGGTGAAGTGACGCCCGAAGTCATGATGCGTGGACTGCTGCACTTTTTTGCGAAACATTTGTCGACTGCACACACGCGCAACGCACAGGCACTGCTGGAGGCTACTGATACGCGCCGCACACGTATCGCAGCACAATTAGACAAAGCCTTGCCGGCGCGTCCGCCGGGCTTTTGCATTGGCTGTCCGGAACGACCGGTGTTTTCTGCACTCAAGCTCGCGCAGCAGGAATTGGGCCCGGTGCATGTCGCCGCTGATATCGGTTGTCATTCGTTTGCGACCTTTGAACCTTTCTCGCAAGGGCATTCGATTTTAGGTTACGGCATGAGTCTCGCCAGTCGTGCGGGTGTCTCACCGATGATGTCGCGGCGTGTGATTTCCATCATGGGAGATGGCGGGTTTTGGCATAACGGTTTGCTGACAGGTGTGCAGTCGGCGCTGTTTAATGGTGATGATGCGGTGTTATTGATTTTCAAGAACGGTTACACGTCTGCCACCGGTACTCAAGAGATCATTTCCACGCCCGAGGCCGCAACAAAATTGCAGGCAGGCGACAAACTCGCTAGTCCAATGGCCAGCAATCGCACCATCGAAGATACGCTCGCCGGCTTGGGCGTGAAGTGGATGCGTACTGTGCACTCTTATCGCGTGGCTGTAATGCGCGATGTGGTGCGAGAAGCACTGACCACGGATTTTAATGGTCTGAAAGTCATCATCGCAGAGGGTGAATGCCAGCTTGAGCGACAGCGCCGCATTCGTCCGTGGCTAGCTGCATTGCAGGCGCGGGGTGCGCGTGTGATGCGCGTGAAATACGGTGTCGATGAGGATGTGTGCAACGGTGACCATGCCTGTATGCGGCTCTCGGGCTGTCCGACACTGACGCTTAAAGACAATCCTGATCCACTCAAGGTGGATCCGGTGGCGACCGTCATTGATGGCTGCGTGGGTTGCGGCTTGTGTGGCGAGAATGCGCATGCTGCAACACTGTGTCCGAGTTTCTATCGCGCTGAGGTCATACAAAATCCGCGCTGGCATGAGCGGCTGATGGCTGCGTTGCGCTCGACGGTGCTGCGCGTTCTGCAGTCGGCATGATGAACAAGCATATGCGCAGCAAGCAAATGAGCGGTAAGCAGACGGCTAGTCACTGCATGGGTAGCGACTACGTGCGTAGTAAAGACATTAGCAGTAACTTCATGAGTAGTAACCACATGAGCAATAATCACGTGCGTACTGAGAGCACGGCATAATGAGCCTCATCAGTTCCTTGAGCGAGCCGTCAGACGCTCAGCCTTCGTCATCAACCGCGCCGCAGCCGCTATCGGTGCTGATTGGCGCGCTCGGTGGCGAGGGCGGTGGCGTACTCAGCGAATGGCTCACTGCGATTGCGCGTCATGCAGGCTATGCAGCACAAAGCACTTCCATACCCGGTGTCGCGCAGCGCACGGGCGCGACTACGTATTTTTTTGAGATGTATCCAGTGCCCATCTCGCAGCTGGGCGGGCGTCATCCTGTGTTCAGTCTCAATCCCATTCCCGGCAGACTGGATGCATTGGTTTCGTCCGAATTACTAGAAACCGCCCGCGCTGTTAGCAACGGTTTGCCCTCATCTGAACGTACGCTCATCATTACCTCATCTTCACGCACACTCACCAATGCCGAACGCAGTCATCTCGGTGATGGCCGTCTGGATGATGCAGCACTGCTCGCTATCGTACAAAGCGCTTGCCGCGCACATCATGTGCTGGATATGCAGCGTATCGCACGCGATAACGGCACCGTGGTCAGTGCCGTGATGCTAGGTGCAATTGCTGGCAGTGGCTTGCTGCCCTTTGCAAAAGAAGATTACATCGCGATCGTGCGCGACAGTGGGCGTGGTGCGTCGGCTAGTCTGGCAGGTTTTGAAGCTGCGTGGCAGTGGGTAGGCGAAGGTCGCCAGCAAGCCGCGTTTGCAAAGAAGCTCGTGGATGATGCCGTTGCTGCATCAGGGCCGTCGGTGCTGAATGAATTTCCGGTAGCTGCGCGTGACTTGCTTGCATTAGGTATGGCGCGCGTGACTGAGTATCAGGATGCAGCGTATGGTTCGCTGTATCTGGAACGTATGCGTCAAGTGTGTGACGCTGAGGCCAGTGCTGACATTAGCACTAGCACCTCTTCCAGTGCTGAGGCTTTTGTCGACGCAGGTATGGAGCAGGGCACCATCACGCGCGAAGTGGCGCGTTGGCTGGCACTGTGGATGGCGTATGACGATATTGTGCGTGTGGCTGATCTCAAGAGTCGTGCCTCACGCAGCCAACGTGTGCGCAATGAAGCGCGTGTGGCTGATGGTGATGTGCTCAAGACCTATGAGTACTTCAAACCCGGTGTCCCCGAAATTGCCGCGCTTTTACCGGTGCCACTCGCTGAGCGATTGAAAGACATGAATCGTCAGCGTCTTGCAGAAGGTCGCGCTGCATGGGAAATGCCAGTCAAGCTGGCCTCGCATACGATTGTGGGTACGCTGTTGCTCCGTCTGCTCGCTGGGATGAAACATCTACGGCGATGGGGCAGTCGTTATGCGGAAGAACAGGGGCTCATTGACGCATGGCTGGCAGCGGTTAAGGAAGGTGCAAGGGAAGACAGATCACTTGGTTTTGAAATCGCGCAGTGCGGCCGCCTGATCAAAGGCTATGGCAGCACCAATGAACGTGGCCGAGACAACCTGCTGCATGTGATTCGCCATCTGGCATCACCGACATTCGGCAGTGTTTCTGAGCGCACCATCGCCATACGCCGCGCGCGCGAAGCTGCACTGGCCGATGATGCTGGCAAGGCACTCGACAAAACACTCAATGAACTCGGTGCAGCCCCCCGCGCAATCAAGGCCCAGCCCATACGCTGGATGCCAAGGAGTCGCATCACGACAGGACCCGCCAAATGACCAAGACAGTGATTTATGAAGTGCGCGTGGAATTCGGTGACTGCGATCCGGCCGGCATTGTGTGGTTTCCGAATTTTTTTCGCTGGATAGATGCGGCATCCCGTCACTTTTTTATTGAGTGCGGTGTGCCGCCTTGGCAGGAAACGCGACAAAGCATGGGTTTGATTGGAACACCGCTGGTCGATACGCAAGCCAGCTTCAGCAAGACCGCCAGCTACGGTGATGTACTGCAGATTCACACGCAGATCAGCGAGTGGCGTAACAAAAGTTTCGTGCAGACCTATCGCGTGATGCGCGGCGACGACGAGATCATGCAATGCACTGAAGTCAGAATCTTTGCGGCTGATAAGGTCGGTGGCGGAATACGTGCGATGGCGGTGCCGGAGGAGATTCGGGGGATGTGTTCGTGATTGAGGCAAAGACGCTGGATCCCGGCTTTCGCCGGGATGACTTTTAAAGAGCTACTGTCCTAAAAATCGTCATCACTTGCATGTGATGACCGCTGCGTGGGCAGATCGCATGCGATCCGAATTCCCCACTCGCTCCCGGCGTAGGCCGGGATCCAGCGTCTTTCGTTGAACACCTGAATTTTTTACTTATGAACCTGAATAAAAAAATTCAGGAATCAAGCTGAATCCAAGACACTTGCTTCAAACATCTCCCATGGAGGAGTAAATTCTGCGCGGGATGAATTGTTAGGGGCTGTTGGCCACCTAGTCACTACCGCTGCGGCTCGCAACTTCGCAAGGCCCTCACATCCCCAACGGACTAACCCCAACCCAGCGCACATGCAGCCACAGCATGAACACCACGCCGGCACCCAATCCAACGACGAGTGTGAGCAGGCTATTGGCCATAGCCGCTGAGGGATAGACGGTAGCGTTCATGCGATCACGACGACGCGATACGCGGAAATCCAGCACGGCCCAGATTAGAAAACCGCCGAATAGCACGACATCAGCCAGATTGCCGTTAGCGAGTAGGTGCGCCAACGCCCAGATTTTTACAGCGGCGACCATGGGATGACCGATTTTGGCTTTGATGATGTTGCGCGGTACGTAGGCGGCGGCCAGCAGGATGAACGCCAGCAGATTGAGCAGCAGAGCTACATGCCGTGTCCAGATTGGTGGCTGCCACAGTTCAATCGGCGTCATGCGCGCCTGACCGTAGCCAACGATGAGCAGAATGAAGCCGGCAATCGAGAGCGCAGTCACCAAGCCTTTCCATTTCAGCTCACCCAGCCGCTCAATCATGTTTGTTCGCCAGTTGTCAGCGAAGACGCGCGTTGAGTGCGCGCCTAGAAAAAGAATCAAACCAGCGATCAGTAGGGCCATAGCGTGTTCCATCGTCAGATTATCGAGAGCTTGCTTTTGTCGGGCGGCTGGCGAGCTTGCGACCGTGCGCCCTTGTGTCCGGCGGTAGAACGTTACATGACATACCGCCGCCATCGGCCGAAGTGTACCGGATTGGCCGGGCCTGGGCTGCGAGTCGTTTATGATGGGCGTGACAGCCAGCAATGGCCAACAATACCAAGTAAGGGAGACGACTCATGGAGCAAGGCAAGATCCATAAACGCCAGATTTTGGCTGCCGTTATTGGCAATGCGCTCGAATGGTATGACTTTGTGGTGTACGGCTTTCTCACCGTGATCATCTCGCGTTTATTCTTCCCCTCGGACAGCGAATACGCGTCCTTGCTGATGGCGATGGCCACCTTTGGGGTTGGATTTTTCATGCGCCCGGTGGGCGGCATTTTGATTGGCCTGTATGCGGATCGCAAGGGTCGCAAGGCCGCGCTGCAGCTCATCATTCTGTTGATGACGATATCCATAGCCATGATCGCTTTCGCACCCACCTACGCAGCCATTGGTGCAGCGGCGCCCGTGCTGATTGTGCTGGCGCGACTGCTGCAAGGTATGGCGACCGGCGGTGAGTTCGCCAGCGCCACTTCGTTTCTGGTCGAAAGTGCACCGCCCGGCCGGCGCGGCTTCTACGGTTCGTTGCAAATGGTTGGCCAGAGCGTGGCCGCACTCGCGGGCGCGACGGCAGGCATGCTGATTACTCAGGGACTCACGCCAGAGCAAATCGAAAGCTGGGGTTGGCGTTTGCCTTTCATGTTTGGTTTGCTGATTGGTCCGGTGGGATTGTGGATACGTCGGCACTTGAATGAAACCGAAGCGTTTATTGAAGCCAGTCAATCCACTGCAGAACCGGTAGGACTGATGGCTTTGTGGCGTTCCTATCGCCGCAGTATTGCGGTGTCCTTTGGTCTGGTGGTCTCGGGCACGATCATGTACTACGTCGTGTTGATCTATATGCCCACCTATGCAAAAACTCAACTCAACATACCGCTTGGTCAGGCCTTCATTGCGCAGGTAGCGGGGCTCTTGTGTCTGACGGTGGGTACGCCATTTTTTGGAATACTGTCAGATCGCATTGGTCGCCGTCCTGTGCTGATGTTGGCCTGTGCGTTGTACTTCGTATTACCTTACCCGCTGTTTTCATGGCTACAGGCTGATCCCGGGTTGTTTCGCTTGGCGGTGATGCAGGTGATCCTCTGTAGCGCCGTGGCGATAAGTTTTTGTGCGATATCGACAGCGCTTGCAGAGCAATTCCCGGTGCGCATGCGTTCAACAGGATTGGCGCTGGCGTATAACTTTGCGGTGATGTTGTTTGGTGGTTTCGCGCAGCTGATCGTGACCTGGCTGATCAAGGCCACAGGCACACCATTGGCGCCAGCGTATTACGTGATGTTTGGTGCGGTGGTGGGTTTAAGCGCGGCGTATTTTCTGACAGAGCGGTTTCGGGATGAGGTCTTGCACTGAGTTGCAAGCCGTCGTGTCTATCTTTTTAATTGTGTATACGTGCTGTTAGCTACAGGACGCCGTCGAGATAAAACCTGATGCGAAATTTTTTGATCCTACTGTTGTTCTCTCTTGCATTGCCAATTGCTCAGGCTGAGGAAATCTACGGCCCCGAGCTTGAGGGCTTCGATTATCCGTGGCCCGAGTTTCGGTTTCATTTCACATCGCAGCGGCAGTCGATGCAGATGGCTTACCTTGAACTCAAGCCAGAGAAACCGAATGGACGTACTGCTGTCCTGCTACATGGTAAAAACTTTTGTAGCGCGACCTGGGAAGGGACAATGCGTTTTCTGCAGCAGCAGGGTTATCGCGTGATCGCACCGGATCAGATCGGCTTTTGCAAGTCCAGTCGACCTGCTGCGTATCAGTACACTTTTCATCAGCTCGCTCACAACACCAAAGCTCTGCTATATTCACTGGGCATAGCCAAAGTCACCGTCATTGGCCATTCCACCGGCGGTATGTTGGCTACGCGGTTTGCGCTGATGTTTGCCGATAGTGTTGAGCAGTTGGTGATGGTGAATCCGATTGGTCTGGAAGACTGGAAGGCCGAAGGTGTACCTGCGCTATCAGTCGATGAATGGTATGCGCGCGAACGCAAGGTGACTGCGACGATGATTCGCAATTACGAGCGCAGTACCTACTACGTCAATGAGTGGCGACCTGAATACGAGACCTGGGTGCAGATGCTCGCGGGTATGTACAGTGGGCCGGGTGGATTCACCGTTGCTTGGCATTCGGCGCTGTTGTACGACATGATCTTTACGCAGCCGGTGTTGTATGAATTTCCGAATCTGCGCGTACCTACCTTGCTCTTGATAGGCGAGAAAGACAACACGGCGATTGGCAAGGATATCGCGCCACCTGAAGTGAAATCGCGTCTGGGTAATTACCCCGCGCTGGCACGCCGCACGGCTGCTGCGATTCCCGGTGCATCGCTGGTGTTGTTTCCAGAGCTAGGTCATGCGCCGCAGATGCAAGATCCAGATCGCTTTCATCGCGCGCTGATCGAGGGTCTGAATCGTCGTGCGCCATAAAATTCACATCTTCTGAACCATCATTGCTTTACGATCCTTTAACTATTCTTTCATCATGACCCAAGCACCCAGCGTAGAAGACCAATTCGACGAACACGCATCACGCCGTCTCGAATCCATTTATCTCACGCCCGATGTTGTGGCTCAGCGCGCACAGGTCATGGCCTTGCTGCAAGCGCAGCCGGGACAGCATGCGCTGGATATTGGCTGTGGCCCCGGCCTTACCACGCATGCGCTGGCTGAAGCGGTGGGTGACACCGGGCAGGTGCTGGGCGTGGATATTGCGGCACCCATGTTGACGATTGCGCGTCAGCGCTGTGCGGCTACGCCTCAGGTGCGATTCGAGTTGTGCGATGTGAATGCCTTGCCTTGTGACGATGCCAGCATTGATATCGCGCTCGCTTCACAGGTGTATGAGTATGTTGAAACGATTGATGCCGCACTCAGAGAGCTGGCCCGCGTGATACGGTCGGGTGGCAGGGCGGTGTTGGTGGATACCGATTGGGAGTCTGCGGTCTGGGCCAGTCACGATGATGCGCGCATGCGCCGCGTGCTGGAGACTTGGAATGAACACATACCGCATCCGCAGTTGCCGCGCACATTAAAGCGCCGTATGGAAGACGCAGGGTTTGATTCCGTCACTGTGACGGTCGTGCCTTTGCTGAACGCTGTGTATGACCGTCAGACGTACAGCGTCGGCATGATGGATATGATCGGTGCTTTTGTTACCGGGCGTAATGGACTGAGCGCCGAGGATGTCGCAGCGTGGAAGGCCGATGCTGTGGCTATCGGTGCCGAGAATGGCTATTTTTTCAGTTTGAGTCGGTATGTTTTTGTGGGGGAGCGGGGGTAGGTGTTGTGTGAAACTTTAATTCGGTTGTTGAAGTTCACGAGTAATGATTTTTTCAGTGATCAACGAAAGACGCTGGATCCCGGCTTTCGCCGGGATGACGATTTTGAGGCCGACAGTTCGTAAAAAGTCATCCCAGCGTGAGCCGGGATTTAGTTTTTGAGGCCGACAGCTCGTAAAAAGTCATCCCAGCGAGAGCCGGGATTCAGTTTTTGAGGTCGACAGTGGGTAAAAAGTCATCCTAGCGAGAGCCGGGATTTAGTTTTTGAGGCCGACAGTTTGTAAAAAGTCATCCTAGCGAGAGCCGGGATTTAGTTTTTGAGGCCGACAGTTCATAAAAAGTCATCCTAGCGAGAGCCGGGATTTAGTTTTTGAGGCCGACAGCTCGTAAAAAGTCATCCCAGCGAGAGTCGGGATTCAGTTTTTGAGGCCGATAGTTTGTAAAAAGTCATCCCAGCGAGAGCCGGGATTTAGTTTTTGAGGCCGGCAGTTCATAAAAAGTCATCCCAGCGAGAGCCGGGATTTAGTTTTTGAGGCCGACAGTTCGTAAAAAGTCATCCCGGCGAAAGCCGGGATCCAGTGGCTTTCGTTGCGCTAAAGAGGCCTCATGTTTGAGCGGGGCAGACTCAGACCATCGGTGATATTTAGGCGGCATCCAACTGCCAAGCGATTACACCGATGCCTGAGGCTCGTCCTGCTTAGAAGAACTGCGCTGATTGATCCACCAGCCCGGGAGCACAACTAATAGCGCACCCACACTGCCAGTCAGGCTCAGATGCACGCCGACATCATGAAAATTCAGCAAATCCATCGGCAATATCTCGGCAACACGCAGTTTGATCGCCACATCCGTCGAAATCATCGATCCGCCCAGATAACCCAGTAGCGCAGCGCCTAGGGTGACGACAGCGGGTACGCGATCCATGATTTTTAAAATAACCGAGCTACCCCAGATTATGACGGGAATGCTGACCATGATGCCGAAGACAATCAATACCATCTTGTGGTCTGCGCTGGCTTGTTCAGCCGCGCCGGCCACGGCGATCACGTTATCGATACTCATCACCAGATCGGCAATGATCACGGTTTTGATGGCAGTCATCAGACGGTCGCCGCCGTCAATGTCGCTGGCTTCTTCTTCCTGATTTAGCAGCAGCTTGACACCAATCCACAGCAACAAAAAACCGCCAATGATTTTCAGATAGGGCACCGTAAGCAGGGTGACAGCAAAGGCGATCAGGACGATCCGAATCACGATGGCACCGATCGCGCCGCCGACGATACCTTTGAAACGCATATCCTCTGGCAGATGACGGCAGGCGAGAGCAATTACGATCGCGTTATCCCCGCCAAGCAGGATATCAATCAAAATAATCTGACCGACAATTACCCAATTCAGGTGCTGAAAAAATTCGATCATATTTTGTCCTCTGGCATCACTTAGTTTTACCGCTGGCGGCGTTATCCAGAATGGTTCGAAGGGGTGGGGCTGTTGAGTTACTCTTTGATGCCTTTTTCTTCTCGTACTTGGCGTGCGATAGCGTCGACTTGATCCTGACTCATGCCGAATTGTCTCCGTAGCACTTCAAGATGCTCTTTTTCTTCTTCAGTTACAAAGCCATCGGCCAGTACTTCGCGGATTTCGGTTTCATACGTGATTTCGCGACGTTGCACCTGCGCGGTATACGCGGTGGCGACGACACCTGTGAGAATAGCGGCAAGCGCGATGGCCAGTATCTGCGTAATGATGACCAGCACAACACCAAAAATCGTGACGGGATCCACATTGCCCCAGCCTGACATGATTGTCAGTAAAAACCATTTCATGGTCGCCGGAATCGACGGGAAAACCTCGGGCTGAACATGCCCCTCGGCGATATAAATCAGCGATGAAAACAGCAAGCAGGAAATCAGCAAGAGAAACATCGCTGACGTGAAAGAGTCTTTCTCTGCTTTGACCGCCTCAATCAGATCGGACAGCGCGCTGTTGTAGCGCGATAGTTTAAATATCCGCATCAAACGGAACAGACGCAGAAATCGAAGATCAAGTCCCGGGAATAGCAGTTGCGCATAAAACGGCATCGTGCCAAAAAAATCAATAAAGCCGTAAAAACTGAAAATATATTCTTTGCGACCGCGCCAGCTACCGCCGATTTCGTTTTTATATTTCACGCCGTACGACCAAACGCGCAAGATGTATTCTGCGCTGAATATCATCACGCTGGCCATATCGAATAAATGAAAGTAAGCCTCGTAGGCGTCATGCAGTTCTTGTACCGATTCGAGAATAATGGCGGCGACATTCAGAACGACGACTGTGGCGATAAAAATCTCACAGATTCGGGCCGCCTTGTTTTCTACTGAACCTTCAAGTAAATCGTAGATGCGCGTTTGCAGGGATTTCATTTTTTAACGTTGAGCGGGTCGGGCGAGTCTGTTTTTATTGATCAGCTTCGCAGGGTGGAAGCTGATCTGTTATCAACTTAGGACAAAGATCGCCATTATATCTCTCGGAGATTGTGATCTTTGGAAATCTTCTGTTTGGGTAGACTACCAAAGATTTTCTAGACTATTGAATTTTTGCTATTTGTTGTTTGATTATTATTTTTTCCAATTTCAAAGCTATTTGTCGTGGTGATACGGTTCCTCACAATTCATCTCACTTTTGGGTGCATAAGAAAACAAATGTTTTTCTCATCGCGCTTCAGCGTGATCGTATGTGATCGTATCGTGCCTCAGCAGCGCGCCTAGGTGCATTAATTGACCACCTGTTAAATTTTTATCAATCACTACGAATCGGCTGAGCGAGCAGATCAACTATTTCAAGCGCAAGGAATGACCGACAGAGTTTCCCGTGTATTACTGACAGTCGACGAATTTTATTTTCCCAGATGGCCTGGTGTGATGGGCTTCATGTTTGTCTTGATCGAAGACCGCGATTCACAACGAAAGACCCGAGATCCCCCTTGCAGGGCGCACACCGAATACTTGAATTCAACCTGATATATAACTCTGCAGCTGATCAATCATTCGCTTCTGCTCTGAGATCATCACCAGCAATACATCACCGATGGAGACCATGCCCATCAGCTGACCGTCTTTCATCACGGGTAGATGGCGGATGCGGTTGTCTGTCATGATCGGCATGCAAGCATCCATTGGCTGTTCGGGTTTGATGGTGATGAACTCGGCTGTCATGACGTCGCGTACCTGTGTCTCCCGGGTCAGACGGTCTTTTAGTTCTACTCGCCGCGCATAATCCCGCTCCGAGAAAATCCCCACCATCTGTGTTCCCTGCATGACGACGAGTGCACCGATATTGTTGTCGGCGAGTATCTGTAGGGCTTCCCATACGGTCTGCTCTGGTCGCACTGAGCAGATATCCCTCGGTGATTTTTCCAAAAAGGCTTTGATCGTCTGCATGGTGTGCCTCCAGTGTGAGTGGGAATCGGGATTCCGGGTGGGCGCGGCCACGACCCTTAATGCCAATTTCTACTCTGGCGAGCCGACTGTCAAGTCCTGAACTGACTTGTAAATTGTTCTGTTGGTATCTTGCGGTAGACCAACCCGAACCCTCTCAAGGCGATTAAAATGCCCTTGTTTTTCTATCACGAAAATTTCCCCTCATGAATACTCTGTTGATCCTCATTTTTGTTGCAGCTTATGCCGCGATCGTGTTTGAACATCCGATCAAGATCAATAAGTCGGCTTCGGCCTTGCTCGGTGCGGGTCTCTTATGGAGTGTCTATGCCGTCATGGGTGGTGACCCGGGACATGTCACTGACGATTTAAGTGAGACCTTGGTGGGCACTGCCCAGATCGTGTTCTTTTTGATGGGAGCGATGACGATTGTAGAAGTCATTGATGCCCATGACGGATTTGATGTGGTGACCGCACGTATTCGGACCACTCGCCTGAGTTCGCTGATGTGGCTCGTATGTATCGTCACTTTTTTTCTCAGCGCCGTACTCGATAACCTGACCACAGCCATTGTGATGGTGTCGCTGGTGAAAAAACTGCTGGACTCGCGTGATCAGCGTCTTTTATTCGCGGGAATGATCGTGATTGCTGCCAATGCGGGTGGCGCCTGGTCGCCGATTGGGGACGTCACAACGACCATGCTCTGGATTGGTGGACAGATCACGGCGACAGCGATCATGAGTGGTATGTTTTTACCCGCTCTGGTGAACCTGCTGGTGCCACTCGCTATCATCAGTTCTACGCTGCGGGGTATGCCTGTGGTCGAGCCTCAGCAAGACCCGAATCGAATCAAGGGTGCCGCTACTTCGGAGCGGGAGCGAAAAATCATGTTTTTTCTCGGCCTCGGCGTGCTCATCGCCGTACCAGTTTTCAAGACGCTTACCCATCTGCCGCCTTTTATGGGCGTGTTGTTTGGCTTGGGTTTGCTCTGGCTGGTGGGGGATCTATTGCACGGTAAAAAAACTGAAGAAGAGCGTGAACATCTTAATCTGACGAGTGCGCTCCAACGCATCGATATGGCATCGGTTGTTTTTTTTATTGGCATCTTGCTCGCTGTTGCAACGCTGGAGCATTCCGGTATTTTGCCGGCGCTTGCGGGTTGGCTCGACATTACGTTGGGCAGGCAAGATCTGATTGTGTTGTTGATTGGTCTTGTCAGCGCCATTGTTGACAACGTGCCGCTGGTCGCCGCTGCCATTGGTATGTACAGCATCGATCAATATGGCCCGGACAGTTTTTTATGGCAGTTCCTTGCCTATTGTGCGGGTACGGGTGGCTCTATTCTGATTATCGGTTCTGCTGCAGGTGTGGCGGCCATGGGCCTTGAACGTATCAATTTTGTCTGGTACGTGAAAAAGATCAGTGGCGTGGCTATCGCCGGCTATTTTGCGGGCGCAGCGGTCTACATGATTCAGATCGCCGTGCTGGGTTAGGACGGTTCTAGCAAATCCACGCTCTATCCCGCCATAGCGTTTTTATGCGACGCTATGGCGGGGAAATCTGTGACATTGCCTTGTTTTTTCAGCGGCGACCACGTCCGATTTTTCCTCGATACTTTCGCAGAACAGTGGGGCGCACGTATGACTATGCGCCTTCCTTGCGTACCTCTTCCATCATCGCTTGTACTTGCGCTTCCGTCAGTCGGTACTGACGACGCAAGCGCTCCAGCGTTTCTTGTTCCGCATCCGTAACTACACCGTCAGCCAGCGCCTGTCTGAGCTGCTGTCCGAAAGCAGCTTTCTTGCGTGAGAGCTGATTGGAAAAAGCAGAGGCCAAAATACCGGTCATGATCGCGGCCATGCAGACGCCTAGAAAGCCGGTCACCAGCGCAATGATTTCGCCCGCGAGCGTAAGGTCTTCAACGTTGCCGTAACCCGAGGTGATCGTAATAATCGACCAGTAAATACAAACCGGTATGGAGCCAAAATGCTCTGGCTGGTGATGGCCCTCAGCAAAATACATCAGCGAGGCGGACACAATCGTTGCAATGACTAGCAGAAAGAGAGCTGAAGCAAATGCTTTTTTCTCCGACGCTACGGCGTGAAAAAGGTCTTGTAGTGCCGTGTTGTACTTCGAGAGCTTAAGTATCCGCAGCAGCCTTAATACGCGCAAAACACGAAGATCGAGGTAAGGAAAAAGAAAATGCAGATAAAAAGGTGCCGTTGCAAAAAAATCGACTAGGCCAAAAAAGCTGAATATGTATTCTTTACTACCTTTCCATGTGCCCCCTTGCTCGGCTGAATAGCGTGCGCCATAAGACCAGGACCGCAGCACATATTCTGCGGTGAAGAACATAACGCTCCAAAACTCGAACTCATGAAAAAATTCCTTGTAGGACTCGTGAATTTCATGGACTGAATCCATTACAACGGCGGCGCAATTGGTCAGAACAATGATCGTAATAACCCATTCAAAGATTTTGCTTGCAGTGTCATTTGATGATCCGTCAAGGATCTCCATTAAGCGTTTTTTCATGGAAAGCTGATAGTAGTGAGGAGGCTTAGCCAGCCGGTTGTCAATGCAGCAGATAGATGTCGACGCACGTATCCAATCCGGAGATTAGTAAATTGCAAGTATTATAATGCTTATTGTTCTAGTAATTTTCTCTGGGGAAATATATGAGATTCGTGATCATACAATCTATTATTCAATCATCGCGGCGGCTAAAAAAACGCCTCAGATTTGATCTGAGTGCGCCTTCAGCCGATCAGGCGCCCAAGAGGAAAGATAAAACTACCTTTATCCTCCTCCTGTTTGCCTGCGCAATACTCGTGGCGGTGATTGTTTTGTCTTGATGTCGCTGTTAATTCGTACCCGTTGTATTAATCTGGCGCCAGATTGCACGTTCATCGTCGGTCGCTCGTCCGGGCGTTTCGAATAGCTTCTTGAGTTTTTCCGTGTCGCCTGCCGCTGCGATTTGCCGCAGATTGGAAATCGCCATACGGAATTGTTCGAACGCGACTTCCGGCATTTCTTTGATCGCGGCTATGGGAAGTAGATGCATACCAGCTTCTTTCTGATCCCGTTTAGCTTGTTCAATCAAAATATCAACTTCGGCTTTGGTGATATGGAGTTGCTCTGCTTCCTTAAGCAGTTGCTGGTATTCGTCGTCGTCAATCACACCATCGTGCATGTAACGCATGAGTTCCGCGTGCATTGCTTCACGATCCTTGTGCAGCTGATCATTAAATGCGGTCGATAGGATCGCAGCAGGAACCGCAAAGATACCGATACCAACCAGCGCCATGATAATGGTCATCAGTCGACCAACGGGCGTGATCGGCGATATGTCACCATAACCCACCGAGGCCAGCGTCACCACCGCCCAGTAAATCGCCTGAGGGATGTTTTCAAATTTGTCTGGCTGCGCTTCGTGTTCGAACAGATAGCCCAAGCTGGCGGTCAATATGACGAGCAACAACATGATGAACGTTGACGCTCCAATCACAGGCCATTCACGCTTGAGCGCTTTCATCAGGGTGCCAGTGGATGTTGTATAGCGAGTGAGTTTCAGCAGCCGCATCAAGCGGAAAACTCGCAAGAACCGCAGATCAAACAAATGACCCAGCAGGCTCTCAAGGAAGAAAGGGATGATAGCCAGTAAGTCAATGACTACGATGGGCGAGCGGGCGTAGCTGAATCGACCGGCAATAGCGCCCTGAAATTTCGGATCTTCCGGAATTGAATACAGTCGGAAAATATATTCCATCGAAAAAATAAAGACGGCAAACGCGTCGATCACAATGAAATGCAAATTAAATAGGTAGTGAAGGCCTGCAACCGATTCCAAAATCACCGACATCACGGAGATGAAGACCCACCAGACGATGACCGTGTCGAGGAGTTCATGTAGTTTTCCGCTGGTTTCGGTTGGATTCAGCAGGGCGTAAACCTGCTGGCGGAACGTGCGGCCGGCATTGGCTCTGCGGAATTCCTGAAAAGCCGGCATGACTACGCGGAAAAGCTTGAGCAATCTTAATATCCGCAGGGCACGCAATACGCGCAGATCGAGCTGCGTAAATAAGGCTAGATAGAAAGGCAGGATGGCGGCCGCGTCAATCAGCGCATAGGGGCTGCGAATGAATTTCAAGCGTGGCAGACGAGAGCCAGAATAATCCGGATCCTCGGGTGCCGCATACAGGCGCAGGAGATACTCAACAGTAAATATCCCCAATGAGATCTGTTCAAACCAGGAAAAAAATTGTTTGTTAGGTTCGAACAGGATAGGAATGTGTTCGACCACGATGCTCAGGACATTGGCAATGATCAGCCAAACGATCCAACTATCAAATTTCTTTTGATAATTGTTGGGATTGTTCTGATCGAAGAGCCAGGCGTAGACAAATCGCCTCAGGGTCATCTTTGGCTCGACATTGATTTCGTGCGAAGTTGGTGTGCTCATGGGTTTCTCAGAACGTGAGTTCAGCGATATTGATTACCGAAAATCCTCTTCCGCAAATGGATACACGCAAGGGAGTCGCTTTGGATAAATCAACTGTGTCTTCGAGAGGCGCATATTGCAGAGAGGCCCCATCAGGTGGCTTGGGCGTTCCTAGCTCAAGCAAAATCGCACCGTGGGTATTGTCTTGATGCCTGTCGCAGGCATGCGCGAATACGGGGTTGGCTTTGTCGAATTCGTTTTTGAGTTGACCCATGGGGCCGTCCTGGGCGACCAGCGCTTCACGACAGCTGGCCCAGGTCGCCTCTGCACCAGCGCAAGGAGCAAAGCTCTTGTCGCTATCGCGTAATGTGCCTTGCTCGGTCAACCATTTAGCGAAATTTTCGCCATTCGATTTGACCATTTCGGTCGCATGGCCTTCTTGGTAGGTCACGTACCCCAGTCGGACGACCAGAATGGCCACGATGAGGGCGGCGATAACAAAAACCAGATCGCCTGAACTGAAATAAGGCGGGGTAGGTGTATTTGAGTCTGCTGTCGCAGGACTACCTGAGCCTGCAGTGTCTTGTTGTTGCATTGGGTGCTTCTCCCCCTTGAGTTTTTGTTTATCCCGTTGAGAGCTCGTTCTGTTGTTATCGCCTACGGGTAATCAGCTGAAATTTGATTCAACTGATTAATTTGCTAACCGGTGGGAGTTTGCAACGAATCCTGTAATTTTTCTATAGGGCACAAATTATTTTCGAATTAAATTGTCATATCAGTAATTCATGAGAGATTTTTGCTTGGTTTGTTTCATATTCATTAACGATACTGGTTGCGAAATTGCTTTAAAAGCAATGTTGGGCAGTCGCTTAATCGAATCTCGTTTTATGGTGAGACAGCGCATCTGTGCGATGTTGGGACGTGAAAAGTCAGAACCTTGTAGGCATCGCGTAAGCCATAATAATTTGCTGAGATGTTCGACGAATGCTTGCTAGGCATTACATACATTGATGCTTTTTTTTCGTCACACAATGCGCGTGTTTTGAATAAGTGATGCAGGTGCGTAACTGACTATCTCCCAACGCCTCTACTGGCTTTGCTTATTCATCAATGATCTCTAAGTAATCATGGTGCATGGCGAGCGTTAATCATTTCTGAGCAATCTCGTCATAACGAGGCTCCGCGACACAAATGTCCTTTGAAATTTTTTAAAGTAAGCGTAGTTCATCCTGTGGGTATCGGTTGAGGCCAAGGTCCGAAACAGCGTGATATCTTTGATTACAAAAAGGCGCTCGGTGCGCCGTATTCAATAGGAGACCTTTGCTCATGAATTTTCGCTACAGCCTGTTGGCTTTGATGTTGTCTTGCGCTGCGGTGCAGGCCGCATGTCCCGATGATGCCGCAGTGGCTGCCTACGTCAGTGATTTCAGTAAACGCAAAATTAGCAAAGGCTTTGGTAACGACATCAGTTTGGATGACGCTGAGTGCGCCAAGCGTAAGCTTGGGAAGCAATTGAAGACGGTGTTAGGTGATTTAGTCGGTTACAAGGCAGCGTTTACTAATCCGGCCTTGCAAGAGCGTTTTGGTGTGAGTGGGCCCAAGTGGGGCTATATGTACGACCGCAACATGATCGATATCATTGCAATACTGCCCGCAGATTTTGGTGCCCGCCCATTGTATGAGGCGGACTTTATCGTCGAGGTGAAAGATCCACGACTGGCTGATGCGAAAACGCCATTGGAGGCGCTGTCTTACTTGGAGGGTATCGTACCTTTTATCGAGTTAGCTGATTTGATGCTTGAGGGGCAGTTCAGTGGCAACGCGATGATTGCGACGAATGTCGCTTTTCGCGGGGGCGTGCTGGGCATGGAAATCCCGGTTGTGAAAAGTCAGGTCTTTCTTGATGCGCTCGCTAATATGACCGTCGTACTCACTGATGAAAATGCGGGTGGCAAAGAACTCGGGCGCGCGCAAGGTAGCGTACTTATGGGCAATCCGATCAATGCTGCGATGTGGCTTGCACGTGAACTGAAAAAAGATGGCATCACGCTAAAGAAGGGCGATTTACTCAGCCTCGGTGGTTTCATTCCGCCGCAGCCCACCAAGCCGGGCATGAAGGTCAAGCTGCAGTATGTGGGATTGCCGGGGGATCCTGCGGTGGATGTTGAGTTTAATTGATGCGGGTGGTTCGGCGTTTTTTGGACTGAGCTGATTTGGATTTGTGATTGCTCGTGCTAACTGATACGCAGTCAACGACTACAAAGCCAAGGACTACAAAGTCAACGACGCTGGATCCCGGCCTGCGCCGGGATGACCATTTTTGAGGCCAACGGCTTTTCAAACGTCATCCTGCCGGCCTGCGCCGGGATGACGGTGGGAGTTCTACGGAAGCCTCAACAACTACCGTCATCCCGGCGAAAGCCGGGATCCAGCGTCTTTCGTTGCATACCTAATTTTTTTCGCTGATGACAGTCTTGCGCGCAACGCTCACTCCTCACTCACTGAATCACCCCACAAGCCATACGCGCCCCACCACCCCCCAGCGGAGTTGGATGATCGGCATGATTATCGCCACCCGCATGAATCATCAGTGAGCGACCCTTCAGATCAGCCAGTTTCAGGCGCGGAGCCAGCACGGGGTTGACGGCGTTGCCATTGGCAGACACGGCCAGCGCAGGCAAATCGCCCAGGTGGCCATCGCCCCACGGCGTGCCATGTTTTTTACTGCCAGCAGGATCATAGTGAGGGCCAGCGCCCAGCGCTGGTACCATCTTGCCGTCTTTTTCAGCGGGTGCACACGAGGGCTTCTCATGTACGTGGAATCCGTAGACGCCAGGCTGCAAGCCTGATAGCTCGGGCGTGAACACGACACCGTAGCGCGACTCGGTAATGACGATGCTGCCGATGGCGCGACCACTGTTTTGTTCGTCAGCCAGTTGCATCGTTACGGTATGATCTGCGCGTGCATGTGCTGCGAGTAGACAAGCAGCCAGTGGCAGTAGAACAAAAAATCGTTTCATGTCATCTCCTTGGATGGGGTGGTGTGAGCTGTAGATCAAATATCTGTCAAAATTAAAACATAAAAATCCAGGAGACATCTTATGTCTGAACATTCGCGCTTTTTGCCTTGGGTGCTGTCAGGCTTTGGGATCATTGTGTTCTTGCCATTCTCGTGGCTGTTGTCGGCAATTTGCTTGGGCCTGTTTATTTTAGGCTGGCATGATTACCGGCAGGACAAGCACGCCATTCTGCGAAATTATCCTGTCTCAGGGCATTTGCGTTTCTTGTTCGAATATATACGCCCCGAGATCCGTCAGTATTTTCTGGAGAGCGACGAAGAAAAACTACCTTTCTCACGCAATCAGCGTGCGATGGTCTATTCGCGCTCGAAAAAAGTAAATGACAAGCGCGGTTTCGGCACCATCAAGGCGGTGTATGAATCCAATAGCGAATGGATAGGACATTCTTCAGTACCTCATCATGCGGATCCGAAAACCTTTCGTGTGCGTATCGGCGGTCCGCAGTGCACGCAAGTCTATGAGGCGTCGATATTCAATATTTCTGCCATGAGTTTTGGTTCGCTCTCGCCCAATGCGATTCGCGCACTGAATCGCGGTGCAAAGATGGGTGGCTTTGCGCATGACACGGGTGAGGGTTCTATTTCTGCGTATCACCGCGAACATGGCGGTGACCTGATCTGGGAGATTGGGTCAGGCTATTTTGGCTGTCGCACGCCGACCGGGCGTTTTGATGCTGACAAGTTTGCCGAGCAGGCGCAATCCCCTCAGGTAAAAATGATTGAAATCAAGCTCTCTCAGGGAGCGAAGCCCGGCCACGGTGGCGTGCTGCCCGCGGCAAAAGTGACAGCTGAAATTGCGGCAGCACGGGGTGTGACGCTGGGTGAGGATTGCGTGTCACCGGCGGCGCACAGTGAGTTTTCCACGCCATTGGAGCTGATGGGTTTCATCCAGCATCTGCGCGATCGTTCGGGCGGTAAGCCGATAGGTTTTAAATTGTGTATTGGTCAGCCTTGGGAGTGGTTTGCGATGGCCAAGGCAATGCTTGAGAGCGATATTTATCCTGATTTTATCGTCGTTGATGGCAGCGAGGGCGGTACTGGCGCTGCGCCGGTCGAGTTTTCCGATCATGTGGGCATGCCCATGCGTGAAGGCTTGCGACTGGTGCACAACACGCTGGTTGGCATAGGCAAGCGCGACCGGGTGCGTATTGGTGTCGCAGGCAAAATCATTTCGGCATTCGATATCACGCGCGCGATGGCGCTCGGCGCAGACTGGTGTAATTCAGCGCGGGGTTTTATGTTTGCACTGGGTTGCATACAGTCTCGCAGCTGTCACACTGATCACTGCCCAACTGGTGTCGCGACGCAGGATCCGAATCGTCAGCGAGCACTGGTAGTAACGGATAAAGCAGAGCGCGTGAAAAATTTCCATGCGATGACGGTCGAGGCACTGGCCGAGCTAGTCGGTGCAGCCGGTCTGGAGCGGCCGGGCGACATCACGGCGAATCACCTCATGGTTCGCAATGCCTCAGGCGTTGCTGTGCCGTTGTCTTCGGTGCTGCCTTCGGTGCCTGAGGATGCTTTGCTGGATGAAGCGCAGCTGGCGACGTTGCCTGAGCCGTTTTGCAGTCAGTGGAAGTCTGCCGTTGCGGCGAGTTTCGAGCGGCGGGCGCATTAAACCTGGCGGCGTGCAATGCGCTTGCATCACCCCAGTACGTGTATTCATCGATACCCCTGCAGGTCGTTTCTGCCCGCAGGGTTCAGTCAGCAAACTCCGTGTTTCAGATATCGGCGTTAGTGAGTCGCTCTTGACGCTGCGCAGCGGTTTCCTCAATGGGCGGTTCGAACCAACGATAGAGCACGGGCAGCACCACGAGCGTGAGCAGGGTTGATGTAATCAGCCCGCCGATCACAACGATCGCTAATGGTCTCTGTACTTCGGATCCCGGTCCGGTGGCAAACAGAAAGGGCACGAGACCCAGCAAGGCCACGGTGGCTGTCATCATCACCGGACGGAAGCGTAGCCTGCAACCCTCACGCACCGCTTCGTCTTGTGGCATGCCTTCTTCACGCAGCTGTCGTATGAAGTTCACCAGCACCACGCCATTCAAGACCGCAATACCCCAAAGCGCAATGAAGCCTACTGAGGCCGGCACTGAGAGATACTCGCCTGTCAGTGCCAGTCCGAAAATCCCGCCGATTGAAGCGAAGGGCAGCACCGTGATGATGAGGCCTGCGAGTCGCACGGAATTAAACATCAGGAACAGCAGGAAGTAGATTGCGACAATGGTGAGCGGCACGATGAACATGAGCGTGGACATGGCGCGCTGCATGTTTTCGAACTGACCGCCCCACGAAAAGTAATAACCTTCGGGTAGTTTGACTTCATTTTCTACGCGCTGCTGTACCTCGGCGACAAAACCACCCAGATCGCGGCCAGCGACGTTGGCGCCGACGACGACGCGCCGTTTGCCCGACTCTCGCGTGACCGTCGGCGGGCTATCCACCAAGCGAATAGTGGCGACATTGTCGAGTGGGATCATGACATTGTCGGTCGTACGCAGCATGGTCTCGCGGATGATTTCCACCGTGTTGCGATAAGACTCTGGATAACGTAGCAGGATTCCGTAGCGACGCTCGCCTTCGTACAACTGGCTCACTTCACTGCCGCCGATCGCGGTTTCGATGATGCTGTGAATATCGGAAACATTGATCCCGTAGCGTGCAATAGCGCGGCGGTCGATATCGATGGTCAGTGTCTGCTGTCCTGACAGGCGATCGACACGAATGTCGCGCGCACCGGGCACTTCCTTCACGATTCGAGCAACTTCCTCGGAAATACGCTTGAGTTCGGCCAGATCATCACCAAAAACCTTGATCGCAAGTTGCGATCGGACACCGGTCAGCATTTCATCAACACGCTGCGAGATAGGCTGATTCATTACAATTTGGACACCTGCCATGCCGGAGAGCGCCTTGCGTATGTCTTCTTCGATTTCGACCTGGGTGCGGTCTGTTTCCGGATCGATTGAGACGATGGGGTCGGATTCGTTCGGGCCGGAAGGATCGGCCGGCGATTCGCCACGACCGAGTTTGGACACGGCCATGCGCACACCAGGAATTTCGCTGATGATTTTCATTGCCTGCATGTCGATCTTGATCGATTCATCCAGTGAGATGCTGGGCATGCGGATAATCGATGGCGTGATAGAGCCTTCTTTCATGATCGGTATGAAGCTCTTGCCCAGCAAAGGTACGATCATGATCGAGCCGACCAGCAGTGCAACAGCGGCAAAGACGGTTTTTTTCTCTGCGCCGAGCGCGACATTAAGTAGACGCAGATAGTGACGCTTCATCCATGCAATCGGCCGGGTGTCATGATCGGCACCACCGCGCAATATGTAGAAGCATAGCGCTGGCGAGAGGAACAGGGAAATGGCGAGCGAGACAGCGAGCGCGATCGCAATCGTTAGCGCCAGTGGCCCGAACATTTTGCCTTCCATGCCGGTCAGCGTCATTAACGGCAGGAACACCAGAATGATGATGGAGATGCCGTAAATCGTGGGTTTGGCAACATCCAGAGTGGCATCGCGCACAATGGTGAGGCGCTGCTCGGGCGGCGCATGGCCCAGTTTGTGAAATACGTTTTCAACCACCACCACGGTGCCATCGACCATGAGGCCAATGGCGATCGCCAGTCCGCCGAGTGACATGAGATTGGCTGATAAGCCGATCTTGTTCATGATCATGAAGGTGATCAGAGGTGTGAGGATCAGCGTGGCTACCACCACAATACTGGAGCGTATATCGCCCAGGAAGATAAGCAGCACAACCACCACCAGGATCACACCCTCGATCAGTACTTTCCCTACCATCCAGAGCGATGCATCGACCAGTTCGGTACGATCGTAAAAAGGCACGATCTGAAGACCATTGGGTAGCATGCCTTTGGTGTTAATTTCATTCACACGCGTTTTAATGCGGGTGACGATTTCCTTCGCGTTACCTGCGCGCAGCATCATCACGATGCCACCCGCTGACTCGGTGACACCATTTTTTAACAGTGCCCCCTGTCGGACTGCGGCGCCGATTTTTACTTCACTCAAATCGCGCACGAAGACAGGTATGCCACGCTCTTCCTTAAGTACGATGTTTCCTATGTCCTCGACAGTACGCGTCAAACCGACACCGCGAATCAGATATTGCTCGGCACCCTGAGGAAGGATACCGCCGCCGGAGTTGGCATTGTTTTTGGAGATCGCATTGCGCACATCTTCGAGAGAGAGTTGGTAGTGACGCAGACGATCAGGATTAACCAGAACCTGATACTGCCGCTCTAGGCCACCTTGTGAATTAATTTCTGCCACGCCGGGAATCGAGCGCAGCATGGGTCGCACGACCCAATCCTGCACCGAGCGACGATCCATCAGTTCGCTGTCGGTCAGCTTGCGGTTGCCGTCATTGGGATGATCGATCGTGTACTGGAAGACTTCTCCCAAACCGGTGGATACCGGACCCAGCACGGGCGCAATGCCACCGGGCAGACGTGGATTGACCTCGATCAGGCGTTCCATCACAAGCTGCCGTGCGAAGTAAACGTCGGTGCTGTCGGTGAATACTAGGGTGATGATGGACAGACCGCTGCGGTTGAGCGAGCGCATGTCGGTCAGGCCGGGCAGTCCGGTCATGCTGATTTCGAGTGGGACGGTGACAAAGCGTTCGACTTCCTCGGGCGAGCGACCCGGTGCTTCGGTGGCAATCTGCACTTGCACATTGGTCACATCCGGAAAAGCATCGACCGAGAGCTTCAGGGTCGATCGCACACCAAAGCCCACCAAGGCGAGAGCCAGCACCACCATGATCAGGCGCGCGCTCAGCGCTTCACGAATCAAACCATTGATCATGGCCTTACTCCAGTTCGGCGCGCTTGCGCTGGCTGTTCAGATGGAAGCTGCCATCCACGACGACGGGCGTGCCAACATCAATGCCTTTGCGAACCGGGCGTAATTCACCCGCGAGCGGATCCAGTTGTACTTCGGTGAGACGGAAACGGTTTTCCCCGATTTTGACGAAGACGTAGTCTTTATCGTTCTCGCGTACAACGGCGGCTGCCGGAACCGCAAGCTGCTCTACGAAAAGCCCATTGAGACGCAGTGTCGCCAGCATTTGTGGCTTGAGCTCGGATTTAGGATTGTCGACCTCGGTGCGAATCGGTACGGTGCGCGTGTCTGATTGCACGGTATCACTGATGTAAACGATTCTGCCTTTGAGTATCTGCTGTCCTAAAGCAGCGACCTCGACTTCAACGCGCTGATTCAGCTTGACCGAGTTGGCATCCTGTTCAGGCAGAGCACCGACGACCCACACGTTGGAAAGATCTGCCACGGTGAATAAAGGATCACCCGGTTGCGCGACCTGACCCTGACTAACTTTTCGTTCAATCACAATGCCTGTACGCGTTGCCGTGATGGGCACTTCCGATGCCAGTGCGCCTGTTTCACGCAATTTTTCGATGGATGACGTCGACATACCTATCAGGCGCAACTGGTCGCTGGCTGCACGCAGTTCGGCGCGTGCGACAGAGAGTTCAACTTCACGACGCTGTAATTCCGCGTTGCCGATGACATCAGCCATGACAAGTTGCTGTGCTCGTTCGACCGAGCGTTCGGCCAGTTTGCTACTGGAGACTGCGCGCAGGAAAGCGAGCTGTGCGTTAGTGAGCTCCGGGCTGGCCAGACGGGCCAATGCTTGACCCGCTTTGACGCGGTCACCCACCTCGGCCATCACTTGAATCACCCGGCCCGATACAGAGGCACCGATACGCGTTGTGCGATGCTCATTGGCTTCTATGCGGCCGGCGATTTTTTGTGTGATTGTGATACTCGCCATCTGGGCAGACTCGACGCGGAATTGTTTGGCCATCTCCGGATTGAGTTCTACCACCATCGGGTCCGATTTTTTTTGTACAGCAGGCGCTGCGGGCTTCTTGGCTGCTTCGTCTTTGCCGCAGCCGGCAAGAAGTAAGGCGAAACAGCTCAGGGTGAGCGCTGCAATGCGGCAAGGATAAGTGGCGATCATGGTGGCGTCGTTGGGATGTAAGGTTGATTCTTGGTTTACTGGTTCGGGCTGCCGTAGCGGCCGGCGAGCGTGTCCAGCTCAATCAGTGATGCCTGTAGCTGATAACGCGCGAGCAGCAGATCCTGCCGTACAGCGCGTAACACGCGTTGGGCATCCAGCACTTCCAGAATGCCGCGCTCACCGAAGCGATAAGCGGCTTGCGCCACGCGCAGGGCAGCTTCGGCGGCACGCATCGCGCCCTCAGACAGCGCCTTGATACGTACCCGAGCGATTTCGACGGATTTCCAGGATAGCTCCAGCTGCTGCATGAGTTCGGCTCGACGACCTTCTAGTCTTGCCGTAGTGCGCTCGCGCTCTGCGATCGCTTCGGCGCGCGGACCACGGCGCTGGTCAAACAAGGGCACCTGAATGGAGACACCCAATATGTCCTGCCTGACATCAGGCTCGCGTATTTGCGAGAGGCGCAATTCAAGCCCAGGTAAACGACTCGCTGTGGCTTCGGCGATCCGCGATTGATTGCGTTCGAATTCCGATTCGAGCACCCGTAACTCTGGATTGGACTGCAAGGCAGATTTTTTCAGAGCTTCAAGCTCGGGCAGGGCAGTGACTTCGTTAAGTTGTGCATCCAGATCCCAGACAGGCGGCAATTGACCTGCCGCTAGGCGATTGAGAAAAATCGCTGCCTGCTGAATTTGTAGCCGTGCAGTTTGCTCACGCTGCTGAGCGTTGATGATTTCTGCGTCTGACTTGATCAGTTCGTATCTGCCCGCTTCACCTGTATCGACGCGAACTTTTACGCGCTCACGGATTTGCTGCAGCAGGGCCAGTGCATCTGCGGCAGCCAAGGCTTCTTCTTTGCGCAGCAGGTATTCATAGGCGCGCGATTTGACCTGACCCACCAGTTCATTACGGATTTGCGACAGTGATTGCACGCTGGTTTGCTCGGCATAGAGCGCCGTATTGACGCGTGCGCTGCGTAATTCGGGATTTTCGATGAATTGCGAAACACCGATACCGACGACAGTGCCGGACTGAGCGGAGGCACTCGGAGTGCCGTTTCGTCCCGTGTTGACTTCGATGCGCGGATTTGGAATCGCCCCGGCGGTCGTGACACCGGCAGTGGCGATATCAACACTGCGCTGACCCACCCGAAGCGCTGGATTGTGCTGCAACACCAGCATAACCAAATCGTCGATGCTGATTATTTTCGGTGCAGGTGCACTTTGTTCCGCTGCTCGGGCTGCAAACGTGGTCAGGCAGACCAACAAAAGGCATGCCGACAAACGCGAAACAAGATGAACTGCGCTCAGCACTCCAGAAAAGTAAAAAGGACCGAATCGGACCTTCATGCTACTCGGCATAGAAAGCTTTCAGTAAAAATTGCGGACATGCTGAGAATTCCGCGTTTCAAGGCGAGCTCGCGGCGTTCCACGATGCGAGCACAAAAACAACTTGGTGGTCTACGGGCAGTTACTTTGTCTTGAAGTTTACAAGAGTATTAAATCGTTGCTTTATTGACAGTAAATTGAAAAAATTTATATCATTGTAGCAATTTTCGTCAGCTGATTGTCAGGTTTTAACTGAGATTATGTCAGGAAAATGAAAACCGATTCAGAATCTTACTATCCTCTCTCTGCTCCGGAAATAAAAAACCCGGCAGCTTTTGGCTGCCGGGTTCAGGGTTTACCTGACTGCGGTAAGCGTAGAGATCAGTAGTTGCGCTGGTAGTGAACCCGCCAGCTGTCGCGATCTTCTGTGGAACTGTTAGCAAAGCTGCTCGCGTAACGCAGACCCACGGTGTTGTGCTGATCAAGGTCGTACAGGAACGTCGCATGGTAGCGGTTGCTCCGATAATTTTCACTTGATTGGAATGCGTTTCGGTAACGATAGCCAATGTCGAGAGCCAAGCCGTTAGACAGCGGTATCTTTGCGCCCGCGTCAACTGAGTAGTGAGTGAAGTTGCTTGTGTCGTAGTTTAGTTTTTCACCGAGGCGCAGTCCCACGTAGGGAATGAAGAACATGCCGACATCGTAGGATTTCTTGATCTTGATTTCAATGTTGTTGCTGATAGTGTCGCTGCTGCTGGTGTTTTTCAAGCTGACCCCAGCCTTGACTGAATACTCCAACTTTCCGGACGTCTTGACCCCGATGGTCACGTTGGCACCTATGTAATCGTTCGCGAGGGAATCTTTTTCGCTGCTTGAGTCCAGCATGACGTACGGCTTGTTGTCGCCAGCTAATGCCGCGCCTGACAGGACCAGCAGCCCCCCCATTATAATTTTTTTCATTGTGCTATCTCCAGAGATGATCTTTACGCGAACCCGAGTATAAACAAAGTGTTGCCTTTAATTAACTTAATGGCCGTAATCTGGGGTGTCGGCAGCAGGGCTGAAAACTTTAGGGGCCAGTGAATAAATCCGGGTTTTATCTTGAATACGCGTCGTCTTGCGTAATACAGGCGTGCCTGGCCGGCGATGGTTGTTGGCTCTGTTTCACTAGCGAAACGAGCTTAGTTCACCCTCAGACCCAGCGAGTTAGGTCTACGGCGGGCAAAGGGGGCAGAGTCTATCTACGGCCCCAGTAGGCTTGGTTGAACGCCAGCACCTCGGCGGCGGTCACGGTTCGGGTGGGGGGAAGGAGGTTTTTGGTGACGCGATCTTGCGTCTGTGGGCCCAGCACGGTTTTGCTTAGGGGATTAGGTGTGCCGTACGTTCGGGGCTTGGTGACCGTGGTCGGCATGAACAGCAGCGAAAAGTTATCTTTTCCGCTGGACACCGGTGCCGGTCGCGGCAAGTCAAGTGGCTGAGGCTTGGTTCGTACCAGAACCAGCGCGTCACTCGCTTGGGGTATTTTTCCCTTGAGTGCGCTCATGCCTCTGAAGGATTCAAGGCTTTGGTAGCCCAGCATGCCCAACTGTCGCGCTGAGTTAGCTTGTTGCGAGACGGTTCGGATCTTGGCGACCAGTGCGGTACGCTGTTCTACGTCCGCGGGCAGTGGCGCCATTTGATTGATGGTTTTAGGCAGATTGATCGCAATCGCCAATTTGTTCACTGCCGACTGATCAGGGTTGGCGAAAACGGTGTCATCCGCCCCCATCATCTTCAACATGTTCTCAGCCTGAGGCGCGAGTATGTCGACGGCTTGTAATACCGTTGTACCGCTCGGGAAGTTTTTCAGTGAGGTAATGCCAATGCTGGTGAGGCTTTTGAAGGCCTGTTTATAGTCGAGAAATTTATCGGGTGATACGACCCCTGGATTTTCTGGGTCTTCGATGATTTTGAACGCATTGTAGGCCTTTGTGTTGGGCGGGAAATCACGCAAATCATAGATGCCCGCTCGCGACAAGGCCGAAACAACAAGGCCGTTTGAGGGGGTGCCGTACAAAGTGTCGATCGCGTTTTGGACTGAGGTTCCGCGTGGGAAGCGCGAGAGATTGTCGTAACCTAATTGAGCCAGTGTCTTGGTACCGTTAACTGCACCGGTGAGTCGATCGAGCAGGATGCCGAATTTGGGTGGGGCTTGCTCACTATCGCGGTGCCATCCGGTGACCATCTTGTAGGCATCGGTCCAGCTCACGCCTTTGGGAAAGCCCTTGGGTGTGACATCGGTCGCACTCGCATCAGGGACGAGTTTTTGCAGCTCTGGCAGGAGCAGTGTTCTGGCTTCGGCCTGACTGGGTGAGCTACCCAGCGATACGGGTATGAAGCCGCTTGCGCCGTCGATATGCATGGTATTCGGGTCCGCCGCCTGAGGGCTTCGGCTGATAGTGTGTAATTGACTATAGGCAACGCAAAAAACATGCCATTGCGGTGTGGTGCGGTGGTGCGCAGGCTCTGCGCGCGCATCTGGCAAATTCCTGCCGCTTGAGTCAACGAGGAGGCAGATCTTTGCCGCGGCGCGCATCAAGCCGTCACGTATGACCTTGCGTGTTAGCATCCGCGCTGAATTTTCAGCCCCGATTTGTGTGCTGAAGTGATGACAACCATTGGAGAGTGCCATGCAGGTTTTTGTGATTGATCCCGCAACAAAAGAAATCCGTGAAGCGAAGATCACGGACGGCGAGTCGGATGTGCGTCAGCTGATCGGTTTCGACAGCATTGATTTCGATGAAGTAGACGATAACGGCGATCGTTTGTATTTTGACGAATCCTGTTTTATCCGGCACGGCGCTGATGTTGGTCGCTTCCGCGTAGATTCTCTGGCGCCGGTGGCCGGCAAGGGCGTGTTTGCCGGCGGTGAGCCTGGTGCTAAAGCGATCGCGGGCGCGCAAATATCGATCGAGGCCTTGCGTGCCAGAGTGCAGTTTTTGTAATACATGCAGAATCGCTGCGGCGATTTTTCTGTGACCTCTACCTTCCAACCCTAACCGCCACCCCTTGCCGCCACCTCCGCTAGATGACACAAATCCCGTGAAAACACACCTGCTAACACCGGTTGAGATTCGTAATCAGATCTGGAAAGAGCTTGGCCGAGCGACGCGAGATAGACACCATGCGTGGCGTACGCCAGTGCTCGCAACAGTTTGTAAAAATAGCTTGGTTAATGCGCGCACAGTCGTACTACGGACCGTGGATCCGATTCAAGGTCAAATCCAAATTTTCACTGATGCACGCAGTCCCAAAGTGACAGAAATAGGGGATACGTCAAATGCCGTCTTTGTTTTCTGGAGTACAAAATTAAGTTGGCAGATTCGTGTGCGAGTTGATATTTCTGTGCTCACGACGGGACCGACCGTCGCTGCATTGTGGGACCGAGTTAAACAGTTCGCTTCTGCTGGGGATTATTTGAGCCCTTTGGCACCAGGAAGCTTGCTGAGCTCAGATGCTTCGGAACCAGTAGAAACCGGCCACGTTGAGCCAAACTTTGCTGTTTTGAATGCCCAAGTAAGGGAAATAGATTGGCTTGAGTTGGCGCGTACTGGACATCGTCGTGCCAGACTTACATTGGATTCTTGGGAATGGTTAATGCCCTGAGTTTTTCACTACTTTGCGAAATCAATAATTAGCGAGGCTTTAGTCGGTGGCTTTTACGGCTACGTTCAAAAAAATCATCGGGTTTTTGTTTTACCCATTGAACAAAGCGCAAAATTTCTTCATGGCTTTTTAGTTTATCAACAGTGTTAAATTGCCGTGCCAATTCAGTTTCCGTAAAAAGCGCGTGTATCTGGCGATGACATATGCGATGAAGCATTACGGTTTCTGTGCCTCTATGGGATTTCGGAATCAAGTGATGCGCATCGATTTGTGCTTTTGGGATATTGCGGTCGCAAAGGGGGCATATTACAAGCGTGTTACGTTGTGCTGGGAAGAATTCCAGCATCGCCTGAATATTTTTTCTTTTGATTCGTCCAGTCACAAAAAACCTATTAGGGATAAACGCACCATTTAGCCAGCAAAGCTGATGACGACCACGGCTGTCGCGATAACGTGAGTTGAGGTAACCGACATTCGCTGGTTGAACGAAATGCTACTTTTTGAGTCGGAAGCATACTAAAAACGTGTTGTATCCAATTGTTTGGCGTAATTTTGTCATTAAATAGTCTTGCTGGCGTAGTAATGTACTGTTGGTTTTTGTTGTTTTATGTTCTAGATTTAATCACCTCAAAGGGATTTAACTGTGAAAAAAAATTTTATTTCAGCGTTTCTAGCTTTAGGTATGGCGTTTTCTGTACAGGCTAAAGACATCGTTGACACCGCTGTGGCAGCGGGTAATTTCAAGACTCTGGCTACAGCACTGGGCGTGGCTGGCTTGGTTGACACCCTCAAGGGAAAAGGACCGTTCACTGTATTTGCACCAACAGACGAGGCATTTGCCAAGATTCCTAAGGCTGACCTGGACGCACTTCTCAAAGACAAAGCCAAGCTCACTGCTGTTTTGACTTATCACGTTGTTGCCGGCAAAGTAATGGCAGCAGATGTCAAAGCAGGCAAGGTAAAAACTGTACAGGGCTCCGAACTGACCGTGTCAACGTCAGGTGGTGTGATGGTTGATAAAGCCAAGGTTATCAAAACCGATATCGTGGCTGACAATGGCGTGATTCACGTTATTGACACCGTGATCATGCCTAAGTAAGAGCTCTAGGCGGATCTGTTTGTGTACTAAATGCGCACTTGTCAAAAGGTGCGCATTTAGTTTTTAACTCGCATATGAATCTAAAGAAGCGCTGAACAAATTCGCTTCGTAATTCATTCGATACGGACTTTATTTGTTCGCCTATTTTTAGCGCGAAATGCGCAAGGTTCAAGATAGGCGCACCAGAATCCAACCAGTGGCACTGATGTGGCCTAATGTCACCAAGACCGAGATACTGTGAAGCCACTTGAAGCGACTGCGCTGGCCGGAATCGGTGGCACGATTTATCGCGGGCATAAGTACCTGTCGCAGCGGCACGGTGGTGATTGCAATAGCAGCCATGACGGCAGCTGAAGTCAAATCATGTGACCACCACAAGACCGCCGCGAGTGTTGCCGTTGCCAGCACAAATAAATAAAACAAAGGAAACGCACGTCGCAATGTTGCGCCCGCGGAGGACGCAGGGAGCGCTGTAAACAAAAAAGCGGCGAAACCGAAGGAGTACAGTGACATGCCACCAAGCAACAGCGCAGTGCTCAGGATTGCCAACCCGTGTGTGATCATAAAGATGCTCAAAGAGAAGAATCAACAGATACGTGACTGACATCTGGGCTTGCGAACGACGAGCCACCATCCGGTCTGGCGGGCAGCGGTAGGCCCTCTGCAATCGCTACCTTCTCAATGGCAGCTTCAAACAACATGCGTGCCGTTCCAGCAACCCGCTGCAAGTAAGCGTGCAATTGCGCGTCCGCCGCGCTCCGATTGGCGCATTCACTGCTGTAAATTTCAAAGCTAGAGATCTGCAAAAGCAACTCGGCTAAATGGCCGGGGCATTCGCAGGCCAATGTCGACGATAGACCGGCAAATTCCGTCAGGGCGGTCTCCGCGAACCGGGGAGCCAATACCGCTCGTTGCAAGAGGCCCGTTTCGCCCTGATGATTCAGTGCGGTGCTGTTGCTGTGAGCTGTTGCCACTGTCGAGGTGCGTCTCAGTGACATTAGCCACCGACCCAGTGACTCGTCATCCGCGGGCTCTTGTAGCAGTGCAGCGCCAGCCTTGATTAATCCCGCACGCCCTGCAGCGTTGCCGTGGCGGAAGGTCACGGCAGTTGCATGCGCATGCCACGCTGCCTGGGCGGCGGTCAGCTCAGGTCCGGCGCCGGATTGCACGCTACCGGCTTGCCAGAGAAACAGATCAACAGCGGGGTCTGGTGAGTCTTGAGCCGCTTTCACAGCGCCGGCCAACGAATCGTAGACACCGACCTGCTCTATAGAAAGCTCAAGGGGCGGGCTTTCGTTCAGACGCTGAAGACGACGTGCCAACGCATGCCCAACGATGACTACCCGCAATGGTGATTTGCTAGCTGCCGCTTTAGCTGGGCTGGCCGATCCGATGGTTTCCTGTGCGCGCATCATTTCGCGCATCTGCTCAATGTCCAGTGGGGCCAGCAGGCCGATGGCATGCCCCAACTCAGTCAGCCGGCGCAGCAGGGTGACGCGCTCAACATCTGCTTCAGAGTACTGCCGGTGGCCAGAAGCAGCAGTGATCGGGCGCACCGCCTGATAGCGCTGCTCCCAAATTCGCAGAGTCGCCACCGGCATGCCCGCCATGCGCGCCACGGCACCGCTACGAAAGCTTGGTTGCCCAGAGGGAGACGTAGGCTGGAACGGGTCGGCGTGCTTCGATGAGGTCATTGATGGCGATGTGAGTTGGAAATGAGTTTGAATTTTGCGCGACTTTGAAGAAATTTGCAATATTGAGTTACTTATGAGCCGATTTATTGTGATAATATACGACATTGCAACTCAAATTAGATTCGCTGAGTAGCGCCTGCACAAGCCTGCCATGCCTTGAAATAAGGGGTGAGCGCGCTGTTTCGGGGGCGCGGCGAAGTGTCCAATCTGGCGCCAAGATTACAAGCCATTGGCTGCCATTTCAGTTGTTTTAGGGCTTGTCTCAATAATGGAGTCATGATGAACACAACACGTCGCACTTTTTTGATAACCCTCGCCGCTGGCGGCTCACTGCTTTCCACTTCTGCTATTGGACAAGCCAAACTCGATGAGAAGGATCCGCAAGCGGTAGCGCTGGGATACGTGGCGGATGCCACCAAGACCGACACTAAAAAGTTTCCGAAATATGCGGCCGGTCAAATGTGTTCCAGCTGCGCGCTATACCAAGGTAAGGCCTCTGACGCCGCGGGCGGCTGCCCATTGTTCGGAGCAAAGCAGGTGGCTGGTAAAGGATGGTGCAGCGCTTGGGTCAAAAAAGCCTGATATTAATTTTTAAAAGCGTTTCGGGGACTGAAAACTTTCTTCCGTTAGGCGGCAATCTAACGAAGAAGATTTTTGCCTCCGCATCTTCCGAAAGCCTTCTAGGCATTAGCCTTTAGGGAACGCTGAGTAGATTTTTGTTTTGTGGCGGTCGAGCACGAATGGGCGAAGCAGGTGAGCGGAAGATCTTCGGCTTGGTACCATTTTTCGAAAGACTGCCGTATTTGTTTTGATTCAATCACTACTTCTTTGGCGGTCAATGCCTTGGCCTGCATTTGAAACGCGATTAATTTTGAGAGTGTTCACATGTTATTGTCTTCAAAACTACAGTCGTACGCGCACGCAATAAAGGGAGTTGAGTCGACTCGTCTGGCCATAGCACCGCAAGCGTCGACGTTAGGGTTAACACTGGAAACTGCGATGCAAACGCTGAATGCTTTGCACACAGTTAACATTGCAGACGGTTTGGATCCCGTGGGCCGCATGGTAATCGCCGAATCAAGCACTGGACGATCAATCGATCAGCCTCAAGTCTGCCTCGGCCATCACTACGCAAGCCAAACAGTGTACGCAGAAGACGAAAAAATCATTCTTAAAACGCGCAAGTCTGATCGCTTCTATCTGCAACCTAAGTTAGTGCTTAAAATTTCTAAAGCGCCAGATGCTTCTACCTCCCTCGAACAATTTACTCAAATGTTCGAGAGTGCTGCACTCGCCATTGAAATTCTTCAGGTACCGTTCACAGGTACCGCATGGTCGTTTGAGGACAGAGTTTGCTCGAATGGGATGGGACATCGGCTTGCTATTGGTGAAGCCAGGACCCTTTCCGAAAACCGTAAGCGGAAATTTTCTAATGTCCTTAATCACACTATGTTCAGTTTAAATAGAGTGACTAAACAAGGTTCACAACTCATCAACTACGCATCGGGTTCTGATGTCGTAATGTCAACGATCAGTGAGTTGTACACGGTTTTTCAGCGCCAGTGCGAAATAGACGGATGCTCACCATTCCATCAAGATGATTTAATCTCGTTGAATGCACTGTGCGCTCCAGTCAAGGTCACTGCGGGTGAGGAGTATGCATGTGTCGCATCTGGCATTGATCTTGGATCTATTCGAATTCGATTCGAACAGTCATCTTCCAATTGACACTTTATTGAATGTTTAGAGCTTATTGAATTTCACGCTGTCAGGTAGCTTGAAGGTGAGCCGTTACCCGACTCACAACATAGGTAAACAGTGGCACAGCGTTGTACTGTCTATGATTGCGGCAGCACGCAGTCGCATGCCTTCATCCATCTTCTGAAATCCTAGTAGTCCACCGCCCGTGAGCGGTACGCCGGCGGCCACTTGCGTGACGCTCAGGGCATCAAGCAGAGAATCTGCTTCGATGCGGCTGCGCTTAACCGAGCCGCATTAGCGCATGATTTACGCACATGATTCGCGATCAAATTTGGCCACAACCTTAAACTACAGGCCAAGCGTAACAATGGATTCTGAAAGGCGCCCAACAATGACCATGTCCACAGCAAGGTTCGCTGACCTGAAAGGCTTGGCTAGTCAAGTTGAGAGTCAAGTTGAGAGTCACGCCGTTCGCCCGGCCCTCTAGCACCGGCGTCGCGCTGCAGGGACAGGGGAAGCGCGGCGGCGCCCGAACCATCGTTGCGACCAAGCGCGGACGACGATGGTTCTTCCTTTACGGGTTTGAGAAGAGCGAGCGTTCCAATGTCGACCAGTTCGAATTGAAGGTACTCCAAGAGGTGGCAAAGGAGCTTCTTGAGTTTGATGATCGCCAACTAGCGGCTGCATTGACAGCCGGTGAGATTGTAGAGATAAAAAATGACGATACCAAAGCGTAAAAGCCGCATCCTTGATGAGATGCATCAGACAGCGACCGGGCTACACGGAGCCGGACTTATCAGCAAACGACGAATGGGTGAGTTTGATGCATTGTGTCGACTCGAGGTGCATGAGATGGCGCCGCAAAAAATCAAGTTGTTACGTGAGGATTCCCGTCTAAGTCAAGCCGTATTCGCCGCTGTCCTGAACACGAGTCTATCGACCGTGCAGAAGTAGGAAGCCGGCGACAAGCGGCCGAGTGGTCCGTCTCTCAAACTTCTCAACTTAATTGAGCGCAAAGGATTGGAGGCTGTGTTGTAAAGATGTTTAAACTTGCTTGATCACACGCCCTAATCTTCCGTCACCCGCATAGCCAGATGCGCCAGCGCTTCTTCGACCTGATCAACCAATACCAAACACTGATCACCTGGTTTTAGCATTGACAAACCGCGGTCAATTGCGATGAATTCGCCGCGTATTTCTTCAACATGGCTGGCGCGCGTTGCGCCCACCAAACCTTCACGCAAGAGACTCAGCACTTCGCCATCAGCACGACCACGCTGACAGGCGTCTTCGAAGAGGACGATGTTATCGAAGGCTGCACCGAGCACGCGCGTAAGTTCGCGCAAGTCTTGATCACGGCGATCGCCGGCACCGCTGATCACCACAGTGCGTTTCATCCCATGGTTTGAAGGTAACGAGTCAAACGCGGCAACCAGCGCACGCATGGCATGCGGGTTGTGTCCGTAATCAGCGACCACCGTGGCTTCGCGATAGCGCATCAGGTTGAATCGTCCCGGTGCGTTCTTGCTGTCATTGTGAAAGCTGTTGATGCCGCTGACGATGTGTTGCCAGTCCATGTCGAGTCCCCAGCAGGCACCGACGGCGGCCAGCGTGTTCTCGATCTGAAATCCTAGTAGTCCACCGCCCGTGAGCGGTACGTCGGCCAGCGGCATGCGATGCTGCAAGGCGCCCTCGGTGATCACGATATCGCCATCTTCGACAAACACCACGCGGTTACCGCGCGCGCGGTGGGTGACAAGGACTGGGTGATGCCCATTCTGCGCAAAGAAAATCACCTTGCCGGGACAATGCGGTGCCATGCCAGCTACCAGAGGGTCGGCAGCATTCAGTACGGCGTAGCCGTTAGGTGCAACGTTTTGCACGATGATTTGCTTGACGCGTGCGACATCCTCGGGCGTGTGTACGTGGTTCATGCCGAGATGGTCACCCTCGCCAACATTGGTTACGACGGCGACGGCACATTTATCGAAACCGAGTCCTTCGCGCAGTACACCGCCGCGCGCTGTTTCGAGCACGGCTGCCTGCACGTGAGGATGCGAGAGCACATTACGCGCGCTCTTGGGCCCGCTGCAATCACCGCTGTCGGTCTGGCGGCCATCGACAAACACGCCATCGGTATTGGTCATGCCTACGCACAAGCCAGTGGTGGCCAATACATGTGAGATCAGTCGTGTCGTGGTGGTTTTACCATTCACACCCGTGACCGCGATCACCGGGATCCTCCCGTCATCACTCTGCTCGAACATCAGTTGCATGACCGCTTCGCCGATGTTGCGGCCTTTGCCGTAGGACGGCGAGAGATGCATACGCAATCCGGGTGCGGCATTGACTTCGACCACGCCGCCATTTTGTTCTTCCAGTGAACGCATGATGCTGTCGCACACGATGTCAACGCCACAAACATGCAGCCCCACCATGGCAGCGGCGTCGATGGCGCGAGCGGCAACTTCGGGATGTACGTCATCGGTGACATCGGTCGCGGTGCCGCCGGTGCTGAGATTGGCGTTGTTGCGCAATACAATGCGCCGACCTTTTTCGGGTACCGAATCCGGGTTCAGATCCTGTGCTGACAGGCAGGCAGCGGCGATGTCATCAAAGCGGATTTTGGTCAGCGATGTGGCATGACCGTCACTGCGACGCGGGTCGGCATTGACGGTGTCCACCAACTGCCTGACTGAATTCTCGCCGTCACCGGTTACTTGCGGTGGGTCGCGCCGTGCTGCTGCAATGAGCTTGTTGCCAACGACGAGTAGGCGGTAGTCACTGCCAGGGAAAAATTTTTCTACCAGTACAGGGCTTTTGCCGGTCGCTGCATGAAAGGCTTTTTCGATTTGCTCGCGTGTTTGAATATTGACCGTCACGCCTTTGCCCTGGCTGCCATTTTGTGGCTTGACCACGACCGGCAAGCCAATGCGCAGCGCGACTTCCCAAGCTTCATCGACGGACTTCACGGGCGCACCGATCGGGACGGGTACGCCAGCGGCATGCAGTAGGTGTTTGGTGAGATTCTTGTCCTGTGCGATGGCTTCGGCCACCGCGCTGGTGGAATCGACTTCGGCCGCCTGAATACGGCGCTGTCGGTGGCCCCAGCCTATCTGTACCAGCGAGCCGCTGGTCATGCGTCTGAACGGTATGCCACGTGCGACGGCCGCAGTCACAATCGAGCCCGTGCTGGGTCCGAGGCGATTATCTTCATCGAGCTCGCGCAATTTGGCCAGCATGGCTGTTACGTCAGGCGTGCTCGCATTCGGCGCGATTTGTCCTGTCGACAATTTCAATGCATGCGCTACGATCTGCTGTGACATCTTGAGGGCAAGACGGCCTACGTCTTCTTCGCTGTACTCCACGACCACTTGAAACACACCGGCGACCGGTGTCAGCGAAGTCAGACTAAAGCTCACCGGGCAACCCGCCTGTGCTTGCAGGGCTAGCAGGGTGGCTTCCAGTACGTGTGCCAGGGTTAGCGGCCCGGTGTAGCCGAGTGCGCGCAATTCGCCCACGCCGGGAAAGAGGCTGCGCAGCGTTTCTTCAAAACCGGATATTTGTTCAAGGCCCAGTTCAGCAGCGGCACAGCGCACTTCGATTTCGAGCGCGGTGTAACGGCTCCAGAGGTTGGGCCCGCGCAGGGCTCTCGTTTGCAGGATTTCCATGCTCAGGCAATCACCAGTTTTTGTGTCTCATCGGTCGCAAAGGTCTCCAGACCCGTGCGCATGGTTGCGTCATTCAGTCCCAGCGCCCAAGCGGCAGCGATCGCGGGCAGCAGAACCTCGGCAGACAGTACACGCGCTGCAGGACTGATATCGGCGTGCAAGTCGAAGGTATGGGTGACCGTGCCGCCCTTGGCGCACTCAATCTGACCTTCGCGGATGAATACAACGCGTTTGCCAGCCTCGCGGTGCGCAAGCAATGCCGGGTGCAGTCCATCTGCGGCGTAGAGGATCACATCACCATCGCACAGCTTAGTCATGGACAACACGGTGTCGTCGGTGGCATTGAGCACAGCGACACCGGTTTCGACGACCACGTCGATCTGTGTGCGCAAAATTTTGTAGCGGTGCTCTGGTTCGGTCATCAGTTGCTCATCCAGTCCGGCCACCGGATCACTGTCAGTGACGACACCGACCCAGCAACGGTCATAAGCAAGTCCTTCGGTAAGCAGTGTGATCGGGTCATGCTCGAATACGGCGGCTTCAACATTACGATTGATCAGCAGGCGCTGCCCTGACTCCCAGTGGGCGGCATCGCCGTTTTCGAGCCGGCGCGACCCGACGAACAAACCATCACGACAGGCAAGGCCGACTTGCGCACCAGAGAGCTGCATCAGCCAAGCGACGATGCGCGCAACGGGTGTCGTCACGACGCTGCCTGAGATGCCTACGATGGGTATGCGTCCACGCTGACCCTCGGGGAAGAGGTGGCCGACGATGGCATTGCCAACCGGTTGCGGTACGCCTTCCGCCGGACGCAAATGCATGAGCAAGCTGGGACCGGCATTGACCTCAACTACGGCACCACCCTGCGACTCTAGTGGTTGGCTGATATCGGCGCACACCAGATCGATACCGGCGATGTCGAGCCCGACCACGCGGGCGGCCAGCGTGCAGAGATGCGCAATGTCCGGATGGATGCGATCGGTGCATTCGATCGCATGATTACCATTCGCGGCAATCAGCACGCGACGGCCTACTTCAGGAACATCATCAGGCATGAGTCCTTGTCGCTGCAGATTTGCTTGAATCACGCTGTTGGTTTTTGGGTGGAGGGTTTCGAGCGGATGAATGTCGGCATTGCCACGACGAGGATCACTATTGATTTGCGCATCCACTAATTGATCAATCGTCGATCGTCCATCGCCGGTAACCCAGGCGCTTTCACCGCGCGCCACCGCAACCACTTGTCCGCCCACCACCAGTACACGATGTTCGTGTCCCATGATGTAGCGCTCTACGATCACATCGATATCTTCGACGACAGCCACGGCATAGGCAGCTTTAATTTCTTCTTCGGTAGAGAGATTGAGCATCACGCCGCGGCCGCGATTGCCGTCGCGCGGTTTTACGACGACGGGTACGCCGATATCTTGCGCCGCTTCCCAGGCTTCTTCGGCGCTATGAACGACATCGCCCTCGGGTATGGGAATGCCACAGCTTTTCAGTAGCGACTTGGTCATGTGCTTGTTGCCGGCGATGCCCTCAGCGATGGCACTGGTGAGATCAGTCTCGGCGGTCCAGATGCGTTTTTGCAGCGCGCCGTAGCCGAGCTGGACCAAGCTGCCTTTGTTGAGGCGAATATGCGGAATCTTGCGCTCGTTGGCGCTGGCCACGATATGTGCGGTGCTGGGACCAAGGTAGTGTTCGTCGATGGCTTTGCGGATCTTTGCGAGTTCGGGCTCGACATCGAAAGGCTGACGATTGATTACGGCATGCAGCAGCGCCAGACCGGAGTCGAGTGCAATACGGCCCACCGTTTCATCGGGTACGCGAAATACCATGCGGTAGGTACCGGATTTGGTGGTTTCGCGCGTCTGGCCGAAGCCTGCTTCCATGCCGGACATCTCGAGCAATTCGATGATGATGTGTTCAAGAATGTGGCCCATCCAAGTACCCTCGCGCAGTCGCTGCTCGAAGCCGTAGGCGACGCCCGGACTGCAGTGATGGGCCGCGACCTGAGGTAGCACCGTCAGAAGGCGGTCGATAAAGCCGGGCTGCTTGTTGCTGGGCCAGTTTTCCAGTTCGCCGAGATCCAGCCAGGCTTCCAGAACCGAGCGGTAGGTCCACATGTTCGGGCCGCGCAGGTAGGTCACCCGGAGGATGTTGATTTCCAGCGGGCCTTGAGGCATGTAGGGATCAGGGGCAGGTGGGGTCATGTCAAATTAAAACGGCGTAAAAGGGTAATATGAAGACCGAGTTGGACGAGTGAGGCAGATTGCGCGACAATTCGTGTTGATTTCCGCTGCTAAGCGGTATCACCCACAGAGACCCAAACCAAAAACAGATTGCATCGCGGACCCGACTCTCCCATTCATGTCTTCCAGTTTATCGTCATCCAAACCGACCGGCGCGCTGTCTCAGGACAGTCAATCGCTTTCACCTAACAGACCCTTGCCGCCTTTGCAAAAAGGAGAGCAGGTGCTGGCGATGCTGGAACCCGATCTTGATGCGGCTTTGCGGTTTTCTGCCAGTAGAGTTCTGCTGACAACGGATCGAATGATAAGCGATTCGGATGGACACGGGTGGGTCAGCTGGCCGCTGACAAGTGACTTGAGTCTGCATCACACGGATCATGCAGGTGTGGCTACGCTGGCTTTGCACAATTCGCAGTCTTGCCTAGCGCGCTGGCGTTTCACGTTGGAACAGGAGGTCAGCGCCATACGCCTAATGCAGCAGTTCGAGCGCGTGCAGATCACCCGTGCCGGTCAGACCTTGACCACCGATGAAGCGGCTGCGCGCTGCCCTAGTTGTCAGTCTGCCTTGCCCGAGGAGAGCGAGGAGTGTCCAGTTTGTCATCGCGAGCTTTTGCAGCCTGTTTCCACCTGGGTTTTATTTCGCCTTTGGCGTTTTGCCAAACCCTATCGTTTGCAGCTTCTGCTCGGTTTTTTCCTGACCCTGGCCGCGACTGCCGCGACGCTGGTGCCGCCCTACCTGTCGATGCCCTTGATGGACGAGATCCTGATTCCCACGCACACGGGTACAGAGATCGACACCCATGACGTGATGATTTATCTGTCCGGATTGCTGATTGCCGCATTGACCGCGTGGGTACTGGGTTGGTGGCGCACTTATTTGCTGGCCTTGGTGTCTGAGCGCATCGGTGCACATTTGCGCACAGCGACCTTCGATCATCTGATGACGCTCTCGCTCGAATACTTTGGCGCCAAGCGTACCGGCGACCTGATTGCGCGCATCGGTAATGAATCCGATCGTATCTGCGTTTTTCTGTCTCTGCACGCGCTTGATTTCGCCACCGATGTACTGCTGCTGGTAATGACGGCGGTGATTCTTTTCACAATCAATCCTTGGCTGACAGTAGTGACCCTGCTGCCATTGCCCTTGATCGTGTGGATGATTCATTCGGTGCGCGACCGTTTGCGCACGGGCTTTGAAAAAATCGACCGGATCTGGGGCGATGTCACGAACGTGTTAGCCGATACGATTCCCGGTATTCGTGTGGTCAAGGCGTTTGCTCAGGAAGCACGCGAGTCGCAGCGTTTCCGTGATGCGAACATGCACAATCTGACGGTGAACGACAAACTGAATCGTACCTGGAGCTTGTTTGCACCCACAGTCACCATGCTGACTGAAGTAGGTTTGCTCGTGGTCTGGGGTTTTGGTATTTGGCTGGTGATGCATCACGGGGTGACCGTGGGTGTGCTGGTGGCGTTCATTGCCTACATCGGTCGCTTCTACGGCAGGCTCGATTCCATGAGTCGCATCGTGTCGCACACGCAAAAAGCGGCCGCGGGCGCCAAGCGGATCTTCGATATTCTGGATCATAAGTCCAGCGTGCCTGAGCCCACCAATCCTTTGCCAGTACCAGCAAAGCAGGGCGTGATTTCGCTGCGTGAAGTCGGCTTCAGACACGGTAGTCGCCGCATTCTTAAGGGTGTCAATTTCGATATTCGTCCCGGCGAAATGATTGGTTTAGTTGGGCACAGCGGTTCAGGCAAAAGTACGCTGATGAATCTGATCTGCCGTTTTTATGATGTCTCCGATGGCGCCATCATGATGGACGGTACGGATATCCGCCGTCACTCGGTAGCAGATTATCGGCAGCATATCGGTCTGGTGTTGCAGGAACCTTTTCTTTTTCATGGAACGATTGCCGAGAATATTGCCTACGGCAAGCCGAATGCAACGCGAGCAGAAGTTGTATCGGCTGCCCGCGCAGCGCACGCGCATGAATTTATTCTTCGCCTGCGCCACGGCTATGATTCCATCGTTGGCGAACGGGGTCAGGGCTTGTCGGGTGGCGAACGTCAGCGTATCTCCATTGCGCGCGCACTGCTGATCAATCCACGCATTCTGATGCTGGACGAAGCAACGTCGAGCGTGGACACTGAAACCGAAAAAGAAATTCAAAAAGCCCTCGACAATCTGGTGCAGGGACGCACGACGATTGCAATCGCCCACCGCCTGTCGACATTACGTCGCGCCGACCGACTGGTCGTGCTGGAGCGTGGCGAAGTGGTCGAACTGGGCTCGCACGAAGAACTGATGGCTGAGCGTGGCGCGTATTGGCGGCTTTATGAAGCGCAGGTGCGCAATGTCGATACCGAAGACCAAGAGCCACCGCGTGTTCATATTCCCCTGACTCGGGTGGTGTCATGAGCGAGGTGAGTGGCGTGACCGACGTAATCGACGTGACCGAGGAGGCCAGTGGCAAGCGGTTCCAGCCTGCACAGCACCGGCTGTGGCGTGATACGTTCGGACGTCTGGTATTCACCGACGAGCATGGTGAATCGCATGAGGGCATCGTTCCCGCGCAGCCATTCCCGATTGAAGCGCCGGGCGAAAATGTGTCGCTGCTCGATAGCGAGGGTCATGAACTTGCTTTTATCGCGCTCATTTCAGAGCTCGACGCCGACAGTCGCAAGCTTCTGATGGAAGAGATCGCGCAGCGTGATTTCATTCCGGTCATAGACAGGTTGGTGACCGTGTCTACTTTTGCAACCCCAAGTACTTGGCAGGTGCGTACGGATCGCGGTCTGACCAGTTTTATTCTCAAAGGCGAGGAAGATATTCGTCGTCTGCGAGGCAGTGGGCTGCTGATTACGGACAGCCATGGGGTGACTTATCGCATCGAAGATATGCGCGTCATGGATCGTCAATCGCGCCGACTGTTGGATCGTTTCCTGTAATCGATTTTCCTACTCACAGGCCTCTTGAATTGGAGTCTGAGGCGGTCACATGCTACGTTAGCTGACATTTTTTGTGATGCCGAGTAGTCGGCGATCAGATCTGCTCGGCTTTTTCAGAACCGCAAAACCTCAGCCATAAAAAGCCCAGCACCCCCGCTGTCAGCGATGCAGCAAACACCGACATTTTGGAGGCATTGATCAACTCGGGTTGATCAGCGAATGCTAAGTTGGTGATAAAAATCGACATCGTAAAACCTATGCCACCGAGCATTCCAGCACCCACCACATGACGCCAGCGCAGGTCGGTCGGCAAACTGCAAATGCCTAGCAGCACGGCGATGAACGAGAGCAGCACGATGCCGAGAGGTTTACCAATGATTAAACCACTGGCAATACCCATGGCATTGGGTCCGCTCAGATCGTCCAGCCAGGTGGTGCCAATGACGATGCCGGTATTGGCCAGTGCAAAAATTGGCAGCACCAGAAATGCGATTGGCTTGTGTAATACATTTTCAAGATAATGCGATGGCGAGTACGTGGCCTCGCTACGTTTCCAGAAAGGGATGGCGAAGGCCAGCATCACACCGGCTACCGTGGCATGAACGCCTGACTTGAGCATCAGCACCCACATCAGAACGCCGCCTGCCAGATAGACGGGCAGAGACGCGACCCGGAAGAAACGGTTCATCACCAGCAGCACAACCCACAGTCCCAAACTGCCTGCCAGATAGTGCAATGCCACGGTGTCGGTGTAAAACAGCGCGATCATCACGATGGCACCCAGATCGTCAATCACCGCAAACGCCACGACAAAAACCTTCAGCGACGCAGGAATGCGCGCGCCGAGCAGTGCGAGTGCACCAAGGGCAAAGGCGATGTCGGTTGCCATCGGTATGCCCACCCCAGGCTGCGTGGGAAGACCGACATTGAACAGGTAATGCAGCAGGGCGGGTGCCGCCATGCCGCCCATTGCAGCGAAGATGGGAAGTAGTGCGTTACGCAGAATCGATAGCTCACCGACATACAACTCGCGCTCAAGCTCAAGGCCGATCATCAGGAAAAAAATCGCCATCAGACCATCATTGACCCATTGCTCCAGTGTCAATCCTGCAAACTCCGTTTGCCAGAAACCGAGATATTGCGGACCTAGCGTGGAATTGGTCAGTACCACACTGATGGCTGTGGCGATCAGGAGCAGTAGACCGCCAGCTTTTTCGGATTCGAAAAAGCGATTGAAGGTATCAGTCAGCAGTCGGGTGGGCATGAGACATTTTTAATGAGAATGATCGGCGTCATCAGCGATGGCGTTTTCAGGATTCATGAAGATGGGACGGCCATCGGGTGTATTCAACGGAATCAGTACTTCCTTGCCGCCATCATCGCGCAGCAAGGCACACAGGGTGTGACTAGAGCGCATTGCGCCGTCGAGCTGAACTTCAATATCGGCGATCACGAGTTCGACTCCGGACAAAATCTGTTTAACTTTCATGAGTTTTCCTTAAAAGGGCCAGCGTTGGAATGAAAACGGGAAAAGTGTAGTCATTTTCATGACCTTATGCATGACGCGAATATAATCCACGCGTGCCGAATTTTCATTTTACTTTGCTGCGCTGGCCCTTGCCCGCCCTGATGGCCTGGGGCGGCAGCTGGCTGTGCTACGGCTTGCTGGAAAAGTTGGGCATGACAACCTGGCTGGCTTTGAGCGCGGCGACGCTACTGGGCGCACTGCTCAGCGTACTAGCGGGTACCTTTTGGCGTCGTATCGCAGTCGCAGTGGGCTTTCCGCTCTCGCTGCTGTTATCGGGCGCGGTCAGCTTACCGGCTTGGGCCTGGCTGCTGCCGCTGGTCATCGTGGCAATGGTGTATCCGATGAATGCCTGGCGCGACGCGCCCTTGTTTCCTACACCGGCCGAGGCACTGGCAGGCATGGCGATTTCCGCGCCACTGAAACCGGGCGCGTCCATTCTCGATGCGGGTTGTGGTCTGGGACACGGCTTGCGCGCCTTGCGATCTGCATACCCAGAGGCCACGCTGCACGGCATTGAATGGAGCTGGCCATTGCGCGCACTGACCGCATTGCTCTGTCCGTGGGCGAAGATACGACAGGGTGATATGTGGGGCGCAGATTGGGCGGCGCATGACGTGGTGTATCTATTTCAGCGACCGGAAACCATGCCGCGCGCAGTAGAAAAAGCAGCCGCCGAGCTGCTGCCGGGCGCATGGCTGGCCAGTCTGGAATTTCCTGCCGAAGAGTTACAAGCCACGGCCGTGCTTCGCACCGTGGAAGGCAAGCCGGTGTGGTTGTATCGCGTGCCTTTTCAGCGAATTCACTAGCCCGACCAACCCGCGATTCATCCTAAGACTCTTCTCACGCTGCCTTCGTCAGATTTCGATTTTCGTTCCCAGTTCCACCACCCGGTTAGCGGGGATGCGGAAGAAGTCCGATGGCTTCGCTGCGTTTTGCATCATCCAGGCAAACAAACGTTCGCGCCACAAGGCCATGCCCGGCAGGTTGCTGGGAACGATGGTGTCGCGCGCAAGGAAGAAGGACGTGTCTGATAACTCCAGCGTGAGACCAACCTGCTGTTCGAGCAACTTCAGCACGGAGTTGATGTCCGGCGTCTCCTTGAAACCATGCACTGCACGGACCACATAGATGTTGCTGCCCAATTCAGTGACGGTTAGGCGCTCTTCATCACGCACATAAGGTACGTCCCAGATGGAGAGTTTCAGGAATATGACGCGCTCGTGCAGAACGCGGTTGTGCTTGAGGTTGTGCAGCAAAGCGACTGGAACGAAGTCAATGTGCGCGGTAAGAAAGACGGCAGTTCCCTCGACCCGATGCGGCGGGTGCGCAAGCAGGGACTCGACGAACTCGGGCAGATGGATGGAATCATGGACCACGCGTTCACGTAATAATCTGCGGCCTTTGTACCAAGTGGTGAGCATCACGAAGCAGATCGCACCCAGCATCATCGGGTACCAGCCGCCATCCTTGACCTTGATCAGGTTGGCCGTCCAGAAAGAGAAATCGACGATAAAAAATACCGCAGACAAGGCAATCACTAATACGGGATGAATTTTCCATTCCTTGTACATCACCACGGCCAGCAGGCTGGTGGTAATCAGCATGGTTGTCGTTACCGAAATGCCATAGGCCGCGGCCAGATTGCCGGACTCGCGAAACTGAATCACGGTGAAAATCACCAAGACGAGCAGTAGCCAGTTCACGAAGGGCATGTAAATTTGTCCGCGTTCGGTATCAGAGGTGTGGAGTATTTCCAATCGCGGTAGGAAGCCCAGCAGGATGCCCTGATTTGCCAGCGAAAACGCACCTGAAATCACCGCTTGCGAGGCAATCACCGTAGCAACGGTGGCTAAACCGATCATGGGCCACAGCGCCCAGGCAGGCAGCATTAGAAAAAAAGGATTGCTCGCCGCATCCGGATGAGAGAGAAGTAGCGCCCCCTGTCCGAAGTAATTAATCAGCAAGGCCGGCAGTGCGACTAGTAACCAAGCCAGACGTACAGGTTTGCGACCAAAGTGTCCCATGTCCAGATACAGCGCCTCTACGCCGGTGACTACCAGTACCACTGACCCCATCACAATAAAGGCCTGCAGCGTGTGCTCGCTGATAAAGTTAGCTGCATACAATGGATTAACCGCGCGGAGGATACCGGGATTTTCCAGAATGCTGACTGCGCCGAAGCCGGCTAATGCAGTGAACCAGA